>Ga0316202_10000114_pt1 | contig 127384 bp, 111 predicted proteins | sample 3monrhotite_MG_FD_204934 | JGI IMG/M metagenome (GOLD analysis project Ga0316202, IMG submission 204934) | Microbial mat bacterial communities from mineral coupon in-situ incubated in ocean water Damariscotta River, Maine, United States -... | ecosystem: Environmental > Aquatic > Marine >... | reverse complement strand
AGTTTTCGTTGCGTTTAAATCCCCAAAAAGGATTTTAACTAAATGTATCTTAAATAACCAATTAAAATAGGATTCTAAATAGTTTCAATAAAATTCAAATTTTCATCGGCACTATTAATGCCAACGGTATTTTATAAGATTTGTGCGACTGAGAAATCGGAGATTTTTCGGACGTAGCAAATCGTTTGTTGAATGTTTGTCGGTTCGTTATTTAGTTTAAATGTAAGCATAAATTTTATGAGGTGTTGGCAATAGTTATTTTACGTTTTGTTCAAATTTAAATGATTGTTCTCCATTAGTAACTATGATTTCATATTTTCCCTTTTTTAGTCCGAGATTACAGTTTTCCGTTTTGCTTTTAACTTCTGTAATGTCAATAGGAACAGCAATATTTATATCTTCCCCTTTTTTAAAAGCTAAAACCATAACAGGAAAAGTAATCTCAATATCAGTCAATGCAATTGGAATATTTTGATTCCCGTTTTTGAACAACCAAGTTGGTCTATTATTAACATATTCAGTATTTGGATGAAAAACAGCAATATCAGTCCAAGATTCTCCACGTTCATATTTGTATGGTTTCTCGTCTTGGTCTAAAATAATAGTTGATTCTTTAATATCTAATGACTTTAAAAGAGGATTATTAAATTCTCGCTTACTTCCCTCACTATATTTTACTTGATTAATTGTCAATGGATTTATTCCCGTATATTCAATTAGTCTACTTGCCATTGTGTTTCCCCAAGCAGGGTGAATACCTTCTAAATTATGGTCATAACCACAATGAATTAAAAACTTTTCATTAGGTTTAGATTCAATGACATTTTGAATGTTTTTTGCTTGTTCTTTTTCTCTTGATTCAGTAGTGCTATTTTCAAAAACTTTAGTTTCATAGGGAAATAAGGTATATCCTATTTCTAAAGCAGTTCTAACTAAATTTCCGAATTGAGGTTCCTTTGAATAAGTTCCTGTTGTTTGATTTGGGTATTTTCTGATATTTATTAATGAATCTTGATAGTTTAAAGTTTCTAACCCGAGGTTTGTATATCCATTATCAAATAATTCTTTAAGAAGAGATTTTGTAAAAACACGATGAAAAGAATTATGATGAGCTTCATTTATTATGATTACTTGATTATTTTTTGCTTGTTCGATAATGTAATCATTTGCATTAACTTTTGAATATTTTAAATTTATGGAATCTATCTGGATCTTTGTGAAATTTTTCTCTTTTGTTCTCATTGCCAAATCCCATTGAATTAAAGCATTTTTGTAATCACCTTTTTTTGAATATTCAGAAGCAGCTTGTTGATATTTCCAAAGAGGTACTCCTTTTTCATCTTTTGGCATTGTATGAGAGCTAGATACATCAAAATGGCCAGAAGATTCTTTTAGAATTTCTTTTTCAATCTCTGAACTAAATTTGTATTCTGTTATAAAATTAATTTTTTCAATTACTCTTTTTTGCTCTTTGCAAGAATTCAATAAAAGAATGATTGTTAATGCGTAAAATGTTTGTTTCATAATTATTGCCAACGGAATGGATATAATTAAAGTTACGTGTAAACACACAAGTCTTTATCGTTATTGTTCCAAAAGTAAATTTAATGAAAAACAAATTAATAATAACAAAAGAGAGAAGTAATTTTTTATATGACGATAGTTGGTAACCGTACTAACAGGAATCAAAAGCCGACAACAAATAAGACACCGACATTTTTATTTTTTTAGAAAGGAAAATTAATTTTGGTAAAAATTAAAACTGTTACGTCTGTAGTTGAGGAATATAAAACAGTTAGCATCTCTCAAAAAAAACGATTAAAAACGATGAAAAATAATAATAAAAAATTTGAATACAAAAAAGACTTAATTAACACACCTATTTTTTGGTTTGTAATGTATCTAATGACTTTGATTTCATATTTATGGTATCTATATCTTTCAATTCGTTATTCAAATTTTTGGGATTCAGAGATTGAATATTTTTATCGATTATTGAATCATTAGTGTTACAAGATTTATATATTGGAATAGACATTAAAATAATAATTATTATGGTTAATAAAAGCCAAATAGAATCTTTATTTTTGGTAATAAACGAAGGTTCATTATTTTCAAATTTTTTTAGATTTTTAAAGGTTTTTAATCTTTTTAAATCTTTTCCTCTATCGGTTAATTTGTCATATATAAAACTATGTTCCTCTATTAATTTTTCATTTATGCAAAAATTACGCAATTTAGTATTATGTTTAATTTTTGATTTATCTAATTTTTCAATTTCACAATCAAAACATATATCATTATTAGTAAATACATTAAATAATTTTTCAATGAAGTTTAATAATTCTTTTTCATTCATAACTATATTTTTTATCAAATTTAATAAATTATTTGTTACTTTTAATAATTGAATTTAAACTTAAAAATAAATAACTATGGAAAAAGCAAATATTACTGAAGTATCAAAGAGAAAACAAAAGTTTAATGAAAAATATAAAGACTTCTCAGATACAGAACTTTTAAAAGAATATGTTTATAATCAAGAATTAACGTATGATAAGTTAGAAAAGATAAGAGCGAATACATCAAATCTTGTTTGGTTTCTAATTGTAATACCAATTATATTTGCTGTATTTGTGGCAATTTTTTAATACGTTATGAGCATAAAACAAAAGCGGCTGGAGAAAAAAAATAAAAAGGCATATTACTCAGTATCATAAATAATAGAAAGATGAGGTTAGTATGTTTTGCAACGGGATTTTATAAGATTTGTGCGAATGGAAAATCGGAGATTTTTCGGACGTAGCAAATCGTTAGTTGAATGTTTGTCGGTTCGTTATTTAGTTTAAAAGTAAGCATAAATTTTATGAGGTGTTGTGGTTAGTGTTATTTTCATCAATCCATAATTTCTCTCTCCATTCTTTAACAGTATCAATCAATTTAAATATATTCCAATTTGCTGTAAATAAATCTAAACCTTTAAAAATAGGAGAATTTTCAATATCAACATCTTGTTCAAATCGAAGAGAAAAATCATTTAGTATTTTTTGAGTTTCGGGAAATAGCATTTTCGGTTGATCTCGATGTTTAAAATAATTTGCTAAAGAAATTATCAATTCAATGTCAGTTCTTTCTGTGTCATTTATCTTTCTACCCAATTTATACATTAAATATTGCTTCTCTAAATTTTCAAACCTGTCATAAATACTACTGTTTATATAATTTTGTAAAGCGATAAAAACTAATCCATAAACGGGTTCAGATTCCTCAAGTAACCATAAACCATCATACCACTCAATTTCATCAAGTTTTTCTCTCAATTCTATGATTGATTTCTCAAGTCCTGAAATTGTAATGGTTAAACTTTCAATTCTAAAATCGTGCCTATTCCAATGAGTTTTTGTCATCTTTTATCAATCGTTTTACATTAACCACAACGGCTTAGAGCATGAAAAGTGGCGGGTTTGAAACCGGGATTTTCCATAGCTTTTTATTTAGGTTTAAATTTACTTTAATTTTTCTATTTATCATAAAATAAGCAATTTTTTATGCGCATTGTTGGTTAATGTATTACAATAAATTACAAAAATAAACAAAGTCGAAAATCAGGTAGCGCAAGTATGCAAGTCTCCGTTGGCGGTTTAGATGACAAAATTAAATAAGACAATAGCTCATTAAAATACCATTTAAAAAACGACTAACGTTTACAATAATTTTTTTCCTTTTCAGATCTATTTTTTCTTTATAATTCTATCTTAAATATCTATTAAAACACACAACTTTGATAAAACGGTAGCGCAAGTACTCAAGTCTCCGAATCAGGTCTTAAAAGACAAAACTACATAAGAGACCGACTTTTAACCATTCCAATCAAAAATTATGAATTGATTTTATTGTTGAGGTTATCAGTTGAGGTTTTCTTAATGTTTCTCTCAAGTTTCAATCGATATATATTTACCAACTAGTTTTTATAAGATTTGTGCGACTGGAAAATCGAAGATTTTTCGGACGAAGCAAATCGTAAGTTGAATGTTTGTCGGTTCGTTATTTAGTTTAAATGTGAGCATAAATTTTATGAGGTGTTAGCAGATGTTGTTTTATCAATACATTGTTATTAAACGTAAATTTTTTTCAGTCTCAATATACTCAAGTGCTACGTTCAATTTTGCAATTTTATCTTTATCAGGAACTTTATATTCAATTAGGATATTAAATTTAACAGTATCATAATTGTTTAAATATATTAGATTATATATGTAACTTTTGTTTATTCGATCTAAAATCAACTTTTCGAGTTCTATTGTGTTTATATTTAGAATCCCTGATTTTTTTAAAATTCCTTCTTTATTTTCAATTAAATACTGCAATTTCTTTTCATCAACATTAATTTTGAAATCTTTTATTTCAGAAATGCTTTTAGTTATTGAGTTTATTGAAAATGTTGTATCATCTTCAAAACCGGAAAACACTTCTCTTTCTATTTTATAAGATAAAAATAAATTGGTATAAATTGATTGCAAACTTTTGCAAGTTAATCCATTTTCTTCAAAAGAGAATCCACTCATATTACAATTTTCATCATTACTTAAGTCATCCTCATGACCTGAAATTATTGTTCTTTTATGTTTAATAAAACTTTTACATAAAATAGTTGAGAAGAATGTTTTTAGATATGAAGAATAATTTAAATCGAAATATCCAACAAATGGCTCGTATTTTGATAAATTACTTTGAAAATCATTTACCATTTTTAAACTCAAATTGTTTAAATAAACCAAGTAGAATTGTCCATGAGTTTCATAATTTATTTCTTTTTTATGAGTAATTAAATTCTCTGAAAACTCCTCGAATAATTTTTCGGTTAAACTGTTTTTGCCAATAAAATCTCCAGTTAATACACTATGAGAACTTTCATTTTTGAAAACTGGAATTATTTGGTCAAATATTTCTTTTCCATACCAGTTCGATTTTATTTGAACTGTATCGAATACTAATACAATTTCATTTCTATCTGAATTTGGAATAAGTGAACTTTTAAGCTTTTTGTAGTCAATTTTTTTTAATTTTAATATTTCTATTAACTCGTCAAATAGCCCATTAATTTCTTCATAAATCTGATGTTCATCTAGTTCAAAATAACCTTTTAGAACTTCTAATCGAACATTATCTCTTGCGTCTAAAGTGAATATTGTTTTATCTTCCATTTCTCCTTTTATTTACGATTTTCAAACAATATCTGCTAACGAGTTTTTATAAGATTTGTGCGACTGAGAAATCGGAGATTTTTCGGTTGTAGCAAATCGTTTGTTGAATGTTTGTCGGTTCGTTATTTAGTTTAAATGTAAGCATAAATTTTATGAGGTGTTAGGCATTGTTTTTTTCTATCAAAATTTTGTTAAATCTTTCTCCTTTGCATTTAAAACATATTCCATTTTGGACGTGTTTATATTCAGCAATTTGGCCTGTGCCAGCACATCTGTCACAAGGCTCAATTCCTAATATTTGATTTCCCTTTTTGTCATAAATTGGAATTTTGTTTTTTTCGTGAGTTTCCGTATGACAATGATTACATAATGTTATTAAATCTTCATTTTTGTAATTCCAAGGTAAAGTATCTATTATATATTTTTTATGGTGTATTTGTAAATTATATTTCTTTTCAGGTTTTTCATTTGACTTATTTAATTCACTAATTCTCTGATTTCCATCACAGTCAGTCCAAATTATTGTTTGAGTGTCAATCCATTCTGTTTTGTAGCCTAATCCGAATACAGTACCAAATGCCGTTTTTAAATTGTTTTTAACATTTTTAGTTTCATAACCATTACATTCTCTACACCTAAAATTATCTCTATCTAAAATCTCAATTCTTTTAGTTTTCCAATTCTCTGTTCTCAAATATTGAGCGTATGGAATGTATCTTTCATCTTTGTATAATTCATATAAGCGCTCTAAACTTAATGTAGTAAAACCCAACTTTTCATTATCCGATTCAATCATTATATTTAAGGTTTCTATTTTAGTTTTTGACTTATTTTATTTAACAATTCAGTGAAATATTCTTGTTTTTCAATTTCAATTTTGTTTTCCAATAAATAGTCTAAATACCTTTTTTTTGATTCTAATATTTTGATTTGCATTTTATCTTTATCGACACCTAAATCACTTTTGATTTCAGATGTTAGAAATTCAAATTTCTTATCAGTTTTTCCTTTGTTTTTAAGTCCTCGAATTAAATTACTATCTAAATAGTATTTATTAGCAATATCGATTGCTTTAAAATAAAATAATTTTTGGTCATCATAATTTGACATAAAATATTCGTCATTGTCAATTTTTATATTATTATCATAATAAGGGCTGTATTGTATTTTAAATATATCATTTAATATGTTTAATAGTTTGAATAAAATATTACTTGTTTTTTTTGGGTAAGGATTATAATTATTTAATTTTTGTTTAAGATTATTTTCATCACCTGTGCTTTTAAAATCTTCGAAAACATATTTCAATTCTAGATATTTTCTTCTGAAATCTGTATTAAAAACTAAATTGATAATTATTAAGAGGAATTTGATTATTATCATAAATCCTGCTAATATTACTTTCATAAAGATTACTTCAATTATTATTCCTATCATTTCTGGTTTTTTTTAATAATGCCTAACGGTTTGTATAAGATTTGTGCGGCTGAAAATCGGCAGATTTTCCGCTGTTCAAATCGCTTGATAAATTGTTAATCAGTTTCCAATTTAGTTCAAATTTAAGCATAAATTTTATACGGTGTTGTAACCAGTTATTTTCTTTTTATTCTTTCGGAGTTCTTAATTAATCTATAATCTGTTTTTCCTATTTGATAATCTTTAATATCTGTAAAAGATTCAATTTGAAAAACAAATGTTTTTGAATTTTTTGAAAAATTCCCAAAGATAAATTGTCGTGTAATAGCTCTAATAAAAAGCTCAATTCTTGAAACTAATAACTCATTTGATTTTTCATAAAGTTTATCAAGTAAATTATGGTTTCCTAGTTGTCTATAATATTCATTTTCACCATAAAAATCTTTTAAAATTATAGTTTCAATTTTTTCCCATTCATCTTTTGAATCAAACTCTTGGTCATTTCCTAGAATTGCATCAAGATTAAAATATCTTGCTTTCTTTCCATATTCAGATAATGTTTTACAAATGGAGTTAATTATTTTGTCATTCATAATAATATCATAATCCATTTTTGCAAAAGGGAGATGAATAGGAATACATAATTTTTCAATTTTATTTTTTAAAAATTCAATGTCGTGTCCGTTATTGTTTTCGATTAACTCTTTGTAATTTGGGAAAACTCCATTTTTGTCTTTATAATTTAAACAAATCATTGATTTAAAAAGACGTTCAAAACCATTTGAAAGATAAATTAGCGTAGGATCATAAAAGTCATTTTCAGCAGATATTTTCTGAATTTCAGATAATCCATTTCTTAAATATTTTATTGAATTTTCAATTTCAATGACGATTGCTATATTTCTGTAAATTTCGTTCATCTAATTGGTTACAACGTGTTTGTGTATGATTAGTGGCGTGTTTAAGCAACTAATTTAGTAAATAAAAACCGAATAGAAAATCCGCGAGGATTTTCGTAAGTAGGCGAGAACCAGCCATTAATTATACACGGTGTTGTGCGTAGGCTTTATTCAAATACTTCATTAAATTTCTTAACGGTTTTTTTCATAAGTTCAATAAATTTTGGCATAAATTCTATCACTACGTTTTCATTCGTGTAATATTCTTCAGGTGTTTCTCCAGATGATAAATCAGGATATCTTGTTGATTGTTCGTGTGGTGCTGTTATTAAAGATAGATTTACCCAAACATAGGTTATATAAGTAATTTTTTCTTCTTGTCTATATTTAAATTTATGGTCAAGGACTTGATGTTTTACATATTCGTCTGTTTTTTCAAGTCTTTTCTTCACATTATTAATTATAAAGTCGTCTTTAAATTGCTTGAAATATACTTTAAAATGCTCGTGAGTTTTAACAAAGTCTTCTTTTAAATCTTTAAAAAGCTTTTCCTCATTAAATTGATGTTCTATTTCTAATTCTTTTGATTCTTTTACGAATTGAGTTAAGTCCTGTTTTGTAATATTTTTAAATTTTGGAATGTCTACTTTATTAATTCTATCGTGCAATTTTTCTAATCCCTCAATTTTTTCTTTTGTTTTTCCTTTACCTCTTTGGTGAGGTGGAATCATATCAGGAATTAGAAGCGGTGTTTTTTCTTGTTCTATTAATTTTTTAGCTTCTCCAGAATATTGTCTTGTAAAAACTTTGTGAGGTAAATGAATTATCTTTCTTGATAAATCTTCTGGTTTAATAATTTCCATTCTAATTCCATAAGATTTTACGAATTTCTCTACAGATTGTTGAAGTTGAAAAAGTGCGATATTATAACTTCCAGCATTGTATAAAACTTCTACTGCTTTTAAATCATTTTCGGCAGTTTGGAAAAGTTTTTTCGCAAGTTTTATGTTCTCTCTCATTCTTTTTTCAGCTTACGCACAACGTTTGGTATAAGCAAAGTTGCGTTGTTTAAGCAGTAAAGTTACTAAATAAATCACGAACGAAGAAAATCCGAAAGGATTTTCGTAAGTAAGCTAGAACTAGCAATTTTGTTTATATGGTGTTGTGCGTTCGGCTTTTATTTTTTATTTATCGTTATCTTTTCGTTAAATTTAGTTTCTAAAATCCGTAGCAAATTTTCAAGTTCCTGTTTTTTTAGATTTAAACCTATTATTACTTTTTCTCCAATCAAGTTAGCTTCAAGTTTTTCTTTGGTTATATTTATGTTGATTTTTCCATAAGGGTCGAAACCCTCATTCGATTCGGAAGATTCGAAGTGATAATATTCCGTGTCATATTCATCTTCAGCGTAAGTCTTTTGTATTAAAAGATATTTTTCAACTCTATTCATTATCTCCTCATCAGTTTTATATTGGTCATCCGCTGACCTTGAATCTGAAAATGTCACAGTACACCCCAATTCTTCATCTTGGATTGTCAGTTCTATACATTGAAAATTAATTTCCATTTTTTTGTTTAATAATAGTATTTTATTTTCATTCTTCAGTTTTTAGCTGACGCACAACGGTTTAGAATAACCAAAGTTGTGGATTGGTTATCGCAATTTTTCGATTATAAAAATAATAAATTTAAAGTTTAGAAACATTCTATTTTAGAGAATTAAACAATTTTGGTTATGCATTGTTGCCAGTTGCGGCTTTCCATTCTGGTGCTAAAAAATCAGACCGTTTCAACTTTCAAATCCTAAATAATTATCAAAATCGAAAATTTGTCATTTTTGTTTAAAATTTATCTTAAATACTTTTCAGTTTCAATTCTCAAAATCCGTTCTAATTATAAAAATCTTGAATTTGTCATATTTGTTTAATTATTCTTAAATACTTTTTCCGCTTTCATTGCTCAAATTTGTTGTTTTGCTCAACTTTACACGTTTCAACTTATAATTCCGTTGTTGTGCTAAAATCATTGCGTTTCATTGAGTTTTTCACGTTTCAAATTTCATTTTCCTATTTATTCTTAAAATCTGACCGTTTCAATTATAAAAAAATCATTCGGCACGTGTGTCAGTCAATCTAACTTTTTTAACTTAAAATACTCAATGTGGATTTCAGACCTGAAATCCGCCGTTACTGGCAACGTGTTTGTGTATGATTAGTTGCGTGGTTAAGCACGTAATTTAGCAAATAAAAACCGAATAGAAAATCTGCGAGGATTTTCGTAAGTAGGCTAGAACCAAGCAATTAATTATACACGGTGTTGGCAGTAGTAATTTATGCTATCGCCAAGTCATTTTTACTTAATTTCAGTTTTGGATTATCGAGTTTTTTAATTGTTGTTCTAATTTTAACTCTGTCTGATTGTGGTAAAAAAGTTGGTACTAAATCAGTCAAATTAATTTTTAAGACTCGATTGATAACAATCAAATCTTTTAATGAAAAAGGACTTACGCCATTCATCAATTCAGACATATAAGACTTACTTTGATGTCCTAAAATTTTTCCAAAGTCTTGCTGTGTCAGGTTTAAGTTCTTTAATTTTTTTCTAATAAGTTCTCTTCTCCGCTGGATAAACAAACGCTCTTTTTCGGCAATTAATTCCGCAATGTCACTTTCACGCAGTTTTTTGTCAGATATTTTCGATTCAGCACTCCAGTTTTGGTTTTCGTACTGCTCAATCAAATCTCTTAATTGTTTTCGAACGGATTTGAATTTAGGATTTTCCTTTGAAAGAACACGTAATTTTCTGTCTGCAATCAATGCTCTTTCAAAATCCAGTTCGTTTTGGATTTTCCCAGTTTCAATTAGTTGTGATATGTCGAATTGTGTTTTCATAATCTTATTTTTTAAATCCAATCGTTAAATTTTAACCACTTTTTTATAGTATTTCTATTGTTCTTAAAAGTCGTTTCGTATTCTTGATGTGTACCTGCCCAAACTACAGTTGATTCATTATCGTCAAACTCAATCAGAATCATTGTTCTGTGTATATTGATATTGAAAAAGTAAAACCCATCGCTATGAACATTGTCTGCATCTTGCCTTGTTTTATTTAGTTCAGTTTGGTCCTTCCAATTATTCTCATCAACATCCTTAATCAACTTATCGATAGCTTTAGTCAAAGGAACATTTCCTTTATTCTTTCTTTTTAGCTTTTCTAATATTTTCTTGTTGGTCAGTCTCATTTGATATTGCAAATATACAATAAAGTTCGGATATATACCGAACTTTATAGATTTTCTTTTATTACTGCCAACGGTTTTGGACATGAAAAGTTGCGGGTTTAAAAACGCAATTTTCCGATGTTTAAAAATAGTTTATTATTTGTAATAATTTTCATATTTAGTTAGAAATAAGCAATTTTTTATGTGCGTTGTTGCAAGTTGTGGTTTTGAGTTCAGATTAATCTATTTTGTTCCAATTTCAAACGTTTCAATAAGTTTTTACGAGTCAATTCTCAATTCCATTTTACTTTTTAAAATTCTGAAATTTGTCGTTTTAGTTTTAACTTTTCTTAAAATACTTTTTTTTTCCAATATTAAAATCTTACGTGTCATTAAGTTTTTCCGTTTCATTGCTTTTTCCGCTGTTTTGCTCTTCAACTCATAATTCCGTAATTGTGCTAAAATCATTCCGTTTCATTGAGTTTTTCACGTTTCAACTTTCATTTTTTTATTTCGCGCATTTGTCAGACAGTCCAACTTTTTAAACTCATAAAACTCAAATTAGGAATTTCGGAGGAAATTCCGCCATGACTTGCAACGTGTTATATGATTACAAAGTATACTGTTTATCACTTTACGTTTCCGGATAAACGTATATTTCCATCATCTTTATCAGGTAATAAATTGCGGAATACTCTTTGCAATTTTTTGTGCTACTAAGATATTAAAAATAATTACAATATTTTTAATATGGGTGAGAAATTGGTGTAGAATTTTATAATCATCAGTATTTTATTTTGAAGGAGATATCCGTATATATTTTTCATTAACAATTATTGAGTGTTTTCCCTGATATGAAGTTGCCAATTAATAGTGATCTATATCATAAAAAAGTCTCTATGAAAAGTGTGTTTACAAAACTAAGGGGGGAAAGCAAGAGGGTAACACGCTTCGCGATGTTACTTATTCATAATTTATTACAAATCAATTACTTACAAAATTCATGAGATTTGTTTTTCCGTGATTTTTTCGTAAAAAAACTTCGCAGCCCAGTAAAATCAAGCCTTTTTTTAGTAAAAAATCAAGGAAATCTTAAAATTTGGTTTTAAATAGTTGAATCTAAGAATTTCTATTTTACCTATAATAATGTGCAAACTACCGCACTCGCTTTTGGCGAGTTTGGTTCATTTTTAAACTTTCGGATTCTCTTCTCTAAATATCAGCCTCTAAATCCAAAAGTTTAAAAACGGATAATTTTGAATGATTTAATTGGTTGATGATTTATTTTCAGATAAGGATAGTAAATAATTAAACTGAGATATTTCTACTTTGAACAAAATGTTAAGCTTTAATGATTTTCTGAAACTTATATCTTCCTGTTTCTCTTTCAAATTTAAATATCTCCTTTTCTGTTAAGGCCTTGATACCTAATATTTCTATATTGGAAATAACACAACCATTTTCATTTATTTGATCTTGATGATTTCTCTTTTTTAAAAGCTTCAGCTTTATTTTAACTAAATCATTATTAGGAACCTTTTCTGGGTAGATTTCATCAAATAATTTCACATTTAATACCCTCGCAATTTTAGCCAGCATTCTATGGCTTGTTTTTTGCGGTTCTTTTGGATTTTCAACATTTCCAATATAACTTTCTGATGCACCAAGAGCTATTGATAATTCTTCTTGAGTCATCCCTACCAAAATCCTTTTCTCTCTTATATTGCGAATAATATAAAAATCTACTTCAGAAATAATTATTTCAATTGTCATCTACCTATTGAATAAGTAGGAAAGTAATGAAATTTTTATATTTTATATACATACATATAGGAGTGTTAAAAAAATTTATTATATTTGAAAAAAGTTACAATACAATATGTAACTTTGCGATTCTTCAAATAAAATATTGAAGCATTCGCTTTGAATCTCGCCATTGAAAACTGGTAATTTTTGCAACGAGATGATAAGTAAGATGCTCACGTCCACGGGCGTGGGCTCACTTATTGTTGCAAGGTATACCAGTACCTCAATGGCAGTAAGATGAGTTCCACGCCTTTTTATTTGTAGAAAAAGGGAATTCTTCTTAACCCTTTTCAAAGCTATCTTCTCTTTATAAACTGTAAGAACTCGCATCATCAACTTAAACGCGATCTCTTATGTCACAGCATAATTTCGAATTATTAAAAAAAGGAGACCCCTCTGCTTTGGTACAAATTCATTCTGAATACAGCAGAAGTATCTTTTGGGTCGGTAAGCAAATGATTAATGATCACTTTGTAATAGAATCCTTGGTTCAGGATACCTTTTTAAAATTATGGGTTCATAGGGACAGAATAGAATCACCTAAGCATATTTTCTATTTCTTAAGGTTTGTAATGAAAAGAGAATGTATTTCATACTATAGCAAACCTAAAAATAAGTTCTTTAGGAAATTACATTCGTTAGAGGATTACGACAATTACCAAGATTATATGGTGGGGTATGATCCCGTAAATGTGTCTGAATATCAGAAAGACCAGGAATCGCAGCAAAAAGCCTTTGACCGAATCAAAAGTGTATTACCTCTATTGAACGCTGAAAGAAGGCATTTGATTGAGCTCTGTTTGAAATACGGTTTTCAATATAAAGCTATTGCCAAGGTTATAGGAAAGGGTATTACCGAAACCAGTAACGAAGTGAAACGAGCTATTGAGGATGTTAAAACGATTATTAATCAAGGAAGTGCGTTTGAAACTAGACAAAATTCCGCTGTCAGAATTAAGGTTCAAGGTGTTATGACCAAGGAACAAGCAAAAGTATTAAAACTCCGATGTGAAAGTAAATATTCCTTTGCGTCCATTGCTACAGAGTTGAATTTATCCCAAAAGGAAGTCCACAAAGATTTTATGGTCGCGTATAAACTCATGCAGCAGAAACATAAGCAACAATTAGAATCCGCTTGATATGGAAAAGGCAACACTCAAACTTACACGAAAGGTTCAGTTATTAGTCGACCTACCTACTCAAGAAGAACGCAAAGAGGCATTGGATACTCTTTATAGGTGGCAAAACCGATGTTTTAGATCAGCTAACCTTATTGTTTCCCATTTGTATGTACAGGAGATGATCAAGGAATTCTTTTATCTGTCAGAAGGGATAAAATATAAATTGGCTGATGAAAAAAAAGATGCGTACGGAATCTTGCAACGCTCACGAATGAATACTACCTATCGCGTGGTATCGAATCGCTTTAAAGGTGAAATACCTACAAACATATTATCTAATCTGAACAACACTTTAATCACTTCTTTTAATAAAAATCGACCTGAATACTGGAAAGGCGAACGTTCCCTTAAAAACTTCAGGAGGGATATGGCTTTTCCATTTGGTTTGGAGGGCATCAGCGGATTATCTTATCATGACGAGAAAAGGGCTTTTTGCTTTCGTTTATTTCAAATTCCCTTTAAGACGTACTTAGGTAAGGATTATACCGACAAAAGATTACTATTGGAGCGCGTACTAAAAGGAGAAACCAAGCTTTGTACTTCCCATATTAAATTAAAAGATGGCAAAATCTTCTGGCTACCAGTTTTTGAAATTAAAAAAGAAAAGCAGTCCCTAAGACCAGAAGTGATAGCGGAGGCATCCTTATCTCTTGAATATCCCATTGTAGTGAAAACCGTTAATGCCCGGCTTACCATTGGCACCAGGGAAGAGTTTCTATATAGAAGGCTGGCTATACAAGCAGCCCTTAAAAGGGCGCAGATAGGAGCTACCTATTCTAAATCAGGCAAAGGAGTTAAAAGAAAATTAAAAGCAGTGGACAAGCTTCGTAAAACGGAAAGTAATTATGTATCCCATCGTATTCATGTATACAGCAGAAAGTTAATCGATTTTTGTATTAAACATCAAGCTGGAACATTAATTCTATTAAATCAGGAAGACAAAATTGGGATAGTTAAGCAAGAGGAGTTTGTATTAAGAAACTGGAGCTATTATGAGTTAATGACCAAAATAAAATACAAGGCAGAGAAAGCAGGTATTGAAATTATTATAGATTAACCGATTTGGTTACGAGGGTGCTTGTACACCCGCAAGGTGAGGTTGATTATTACACTCACTGAATGTGAACAGCATATACAACGCGTGGGCTCTCTTATTTTTGTCGCTTCAAAAATACCAAAGTCTTCATTTATGGTAATTCCCTTTCAATACACTTCCGTAACTTTTTGAGAAGCGCATTGAAAGGAAATTCTTTTTTTAAGAATTAAAAATTGTAGTTTGGGTTTGTACTTTAGATTGTTGCTTTTTGGTTTCAAATCTAATAAGTAAGTTTTGGATATCCTCGCTTATTTTGGATTCCACAACCCTTGCATATATTTGAGTTGTCGATAATTTAGTATGTCCCAATAATTTAGAAACCGTTTCTATTGGCACACCATTAGAAAGCATTACTGTAGTTGCAAAAGTATGTCTCGCTACATGAAATGTTATATGTTTGTGTATTCCGCAAACCTCAATAACTTCTTTTAAATAACTATTTGTTTTCTGATTTGAACAAATAGGTAGTAATCTTTTTGAGCGTATAGTCTCTAAGTTAGCTGTATACTTATCAATTATTTGCTGTGCTTTTGGTAAGATTGGTACTTTAACCGTTTCATTTGTTTTTTCTCGTTTGGTGAATATCCAGTAGTTATTATCTATTCCTTTGGTGATTTGATTTACAGTAAGCTCCCTTAAATCAATATAAGACAAGCCTGTGTAACAAGAAAACAAAAAGCAGTCTTTAATTTTTTCCAAACGCTCTTGATTAAAATAGGTGTTCTCAATTAATTGTAATTCTCTTTCTGATAGATACTGTCTATCATATTTATCAAATTTTAATTGAAACTGACTAAAAGGGTTCTTAGCTATCCATTCCAATTTTACTGCGAGATTTATCATCTTCTTAAAGCGTTCTAAATGCTTCATCACGCCATTATTAGCCAAAACATATTGCTTTTTTGAGTTTTTATACTTTCTCAAGTATTGCTCAAAATCACAGATAAACCGATAGTTCAATTGTTTTAAGTAAATGTCACTTACTTTTAACTTTTGATTTAAGAACTTATGCAAATACTTTTCAGTAGTATAATAGTTCTTCATGGTACCAAACTTTAATACGGTAATCATAGTAGAGTTATGGTAAGAAATCAGTTCTTTCAAGGTTTTATGTGTATCATCTTCACCTAGATAACGAGCTTTGATTACATTAGCGGAAACAATTTTATCTTCTCCCAATAACTGTTTATGGCAATCCAATAATTGATTATAAACTTGATCTAAATAGGTGTTTAATATTCTAATTTTATTAATAGTCCCACGTCCTCTGTTTTTTGAAGAATCCCATTCTTTAAATAAAACAGTACGTTTAAGGCTAATTTCTGAACGTTGTCCATTAACTGTAATACGAACATAGATTGATAGTTGGCTTGTAGTACTTCTTGATTTTCTTGTGAAGAAAATAATTGAAAAGGTGCTGTTTGTCTGCATTTTATAAGTCTTTAGTTGAACAAATTTTTGTAAAGACAAAAGCCAATTTGTTCTTAAAAGTTCTTTAAAATTACGACAATTTTTGTGAGATAGTGTACACCTAATTGCACACCTTTTAGTTGATTTTAAATGAAATCAATTGATATCATAAAAAACAGAAAACACTGAGAATCATACGATTAACAGTGTTTTGAAATAACCTAAAACTAGGTTGGTCGGGGTGGCAGGATTATACCCTTTCCCCATAATATTATATATATCAATCAGTTACAGATTCCGAAACTAAACTGTTAGCCGATTTGTTGACGATATTATAAATGAACTTAAAGTAAAATGCTTTACTTTCTGATGGTGCAAATATATAATTTGTATTATTTCAAACCAACATAAAAAGTCATTTATTTTATGACATTTAATACTGCTTCAAATTTGGTTCATTAGACCTTATCATTCCTACTAAATATCTTTAAATTTCTCATTCTGGTAACACATAAAATTGAGTAATCAACTATTTCATTATAGGTCTTTTAAGCGATTAACTTCTATAGAAAAATTTGAGGTAGAGAGTATTCATACAATATTACCGAAATATAAACGTCGCAAAATATTTTTCGGAAAAGGGACGGCATAAAGCCATCGCTTCTTCCATCGCTTATTTATTCCGTTTCCTTTCCACTCTAAAATTTTGTCTTCCGTTTGGGTTTTGCTCAAATATTGTTTAATCTAAAATCATTTAATTATGGAAACAACAGTAAAATCAAACGGAACAGCAAAAAAAGTAAATGCAACCGTTAAAAAGGAAGTTCAAAAAAAGTTAACTGAAGAAGCTATCGGAAAGACCGTAGTACCTGAAAAGACTAAAACGGTTGAGAAACCTACAATTAATTTGGATGACAGAATTCAAAAGTTTGAAAAATTGAGAGGTCTGGCCAATCAACGTGAACGGCTGACTGAAACATTGAACGAGCTTACAAAGTTTAATTACAATCAGGATGATTCAAGTTCCTTCCATATAAGGGACTCACGTAATCTGGAATTCAAGACGACCAACACGAATTTAATCAAGTTGGTAACTACACATTTACAGTCCACTTTGGAACAACGTAAATCAGAGATTGAAGAACAGATTGTAAAATTTGAACTTTAATGAAGCTAATGTCTTTAAATGTGAAAGCCTGCTCGCAAGAGTAGGCTTTCTTTTTTTAATCATATCTGTCTTCAGACAGGTCTAAAATCAAATATTATGTATTTAAATCGTTTACAACAAGATGAAATTTTCGTTTCAAATGAAATGAAATCGTTAAAAAGTATTACTGGTATGGAGTCTCGAAAAGGACTTGAAAATGTCGTTATTTCCAATGACAAAATTGTGAATGTGGTCTCGAACAGTTATGGCCATATTCCAAATGAATTGTTTTTCAAAAAAGCCGAACAGCTATTACTGGATGCCAATCTGAAATATCATAAACGCACGATTAACAGAAATGACAGGTCTTTCATTACCGACTTTATAATCGAGGACGATAATCAGTTTTCGTTGAAGAATGAACAGGATAAGATATTACCGATGTTGCGTTTCAAAAATTCCTATGACGGAAGCGAAAAGACTTCCGGACATTTTGGATTTTATAGAGAAGTATGCACCAATGGCTTGCACGTTGCTCAATCAGAAATAGCATTTTCAATAAAGCACAGCAAGAACAATACGGATTTAATAATGCCAAAACTGAATTTGTTGTTTGAGAAGTTTCTGAATAACGAATACTACGAAATCACAAGAAAATTCAGGGAAATGGAAGAAATTGAACTTATCGACACCAAAGCATTCGTAAAGGAAATATTGGAAAAAACGAAATTATTCCGCTATGAATGTAGCGACAAAAACGATAATCCTTCAAAGAAATCCAGGGAATTATTGGATATGATAGCCGAAGAAGGACAAGATTATTATACAACGCCAACATTATGGGATGGTTACAACGCTTTTAATTGGATGCTTCACAATACCTTGAAAAAAACTTTTTCGCAACAAGAAAAGTTGGATAAGGTTTTGTTCGATGAAATATATGCAATGGTTTAAATGAACATTTTAAAAGGTTTATCCAGTACCTAATTAAACTGGATTTATAATTATACTTCTGCCATATCATTCCGTTTAGCACATTTCCCTACATTTCGTTGCTCTACATTTCGGAAAAAGAGCTTCACTCAAAAAAGGTCTTGGACACAACTTCAAAGATTCCGATTTCCATTCCACTTGCCCACTCATTCCCGATAAAATTCGGGAAGTGGTCAAACTCTATTTCAATCTACATCTTTAAAGTCAAGTCCGCTTTAAATCCTACTTCAAGAGAATAATACGGTTTATAAACCGTTCAGCACTTTACCGCTACATTTCGCGAAAAGCTACATTTCGGGCAAAGAGCTTCTCTATAAAAAATCTTGGACCCAATCCCCGTTTTTGGTTTTCCATTCCGCTTCCCCTTCCCGCTTTGCTGGGAAGGAACGCTACATTCCCAAACCAAAACCGTGAATCCAGTCCGCTTGCAATCGGAAAGTCAAAGCCTCGATTTTCTTAACAGAATTAACGGCAAAGCCTACTTTGGTCTTTGCTCGATAATTCTTAAAAACCGAACCTTTGCCTTACACATTTTAAGGGGTTTATAATAGATGAAGCCTTTATTGTTTTTCGGGACAGCGAAAAACAGGTATGGCATAACCAATTCTAAAATAAAGCCATTTGCTCTGTTCGCTTAACTGTCGGTACGCTCTCGCCACAAATGGCTTTATTAGAATTGCTAATACCATTATGGAACTTGTCAAGACTGTACAAGTTTTAGGCAAAAATAAGGTTTCTACTTCCTTGAAAATCCAAGGATTTTACTACGTCGCAAACACACCTGATTTATTCCCTAAAAGTCTTGACAAAACCCACTTCATCTATTGTGCGGAGCACGAAAGAAATCATACAAACACCCCTTAAAATTTAATTCAGTTTAAATCAAAAAGGGAAATATTAATCTTTTAAATCTTTTATTATGAGTACTATTAAAAATCACGTACAGTTAATTGGAAATGTTGGGCAAGAACCAACTATTACGAACCTTGAAAGCGGTAAGAAAGTAGCCCGTTTATCATTGGCAACCAATGAATACTACAAAAACGGCAAGGGCGAAAAACAAACGGACACCAATTGGCACACCGTTGTCGCTTGGGGCAAAACTGCTGAAATTATCGAAAAGTATGCCGAAAAGGGCAAAGAAATCGGAGTTGTTGGAAAACTAAAGACCCGAACCTATACCACGGACGATGGCAACCAACGCTATGTTACCGAAGTGGTAGCCGATGAAATCCTATTATTAGGTAGTAAGTAAAAAGTAAAGAGGGCACTAATACCAGTTTTCAATTAGTTTGTGCCCTCTTCTTTTCATCATTAAATCTAAAAAAGACATTACAATGAAAGCACAAGTTAACGAAATAAAAGAAGGATTGCAACATTTTCACGGTTCTGAAATGTTCTATCAAATCCCATTGATACGCACCCGATTTACAAACGGATTGAAATATTTAGCCAATGTGGCGGAATGCTTTTGGTTGATTACCGATACTTCTGTAATTGCCAAAAGTTTATTGAACCGAAGCCATTTTATCACAATAGATTTTAAAAGGCTATCGGAAGAAAAACAGGATTATACAGGCTATGAAGCTGAAATAATTTACAGCGATGGAAATGGAAATATATTGGAAACGCATAGATACAACGTTACCGATTTTCCTTTGGATGAACTGCGGTTGTTTTTTGTGGATAATACGCTGATGCTACCAAGCGAATATTAAAATGAAAGGCTATGATTTATCTAAATTATAACAACCTCGATGACGAAACCCAACAGCATCTGCTTTCAGTTTCAAAAGAAGATATAGAAAGCAAATTTGGGAACGACCTTAAAGCCTACGCCAATAAACATCATTTAGATTATAATACCATATTGGACGAAGAAGCGATAAAGAATTTATATACATATCAGTACATATTTAACATCTAAAATTGAAAACAAGAATTTAGACCTTTGAACTTTCAAAGGTCTTTTTTTGTGCTTTATTTTTTCACAATATTAAGCACCTATATTCAGAAACTCGACGTCTTAAATTTACTTTTTCATAAAAATCCTATTTTTTGGTATCAAAACCAACCAATTGGAAACAATCTGTATTTCAGTATTATATCTAAATAGAATATCTTTAAAAGACTGTTAAGCAGTATCAATTTAAGTATTGTTATCCCATTTTGATTTGACTTTCGCAGATAATGATACCCACCAAAAATTAAACATATCGGAATTTTCTATTCCGAAAAAAAGCAACTGACTTTTTAGTCAGGTTGTTTGAAAAATTTTGTCCCTGCGGGACGAATTTGGAGAAGCAAGAGGGTAACACGCCAAGGCGGTGTTAACGATTGATTTTTAGTTGTAATTATTTGAAAATCAAATAATTACAATTTAAAGGGTTTAAGAAAATAATAAAATTTTACAGTAAATCCTTTTGAACCCCCTATAAAACGGCAATTTTTTACAGTAAATGAGTTCAAATCATCAAAAGAAATACAGTTTTTCTGCCATTAGTATTAAACCTAATGTGGCAACTCGTTTTCGGAAATTTTCCAAAAGAATTTCACGTTCGCACACCGATGCGCTGGAAACAATGATGAACTTTTTTGATTTGAACGAGCTATCCCCAAATGAATCTTTGGGTGCGAATATGCAGACCTTGGAGAATAGCCTCAAAAAACGAATCAATGCCCTTGTAGCCATTATAAGAGATATTGAAAAAAACCAGACCAAGCCCACCAATGCAATGTTGGAATTGCTTTTTCAAGAAAACCCAAATGAGACAGCCCCACAAGAAGAACTATTTGTATTTGGACAACAGGAACTGATTACGGAAAACGAAGAATTGAACCATTACCGAAATCGATACGAAGAAGTTCAACAACAATTCCATTCGGTAAAATATGATTTAGAAAAAATCATCGGTAAGACCACTTATGTAAAAAGCAGTTTTGGAAAGGGTTATTTAAAAGTGGATTTGAGCAAAGATGAATTTGAAAACATTAAACAAAAATTATAAAATGTACATCACAGTAACCAAACAGACATTAGATGGCAATTACGCACAGAGCGTTTCCGATTTTGTCGCGTATCTCGAAAAAGAGAATGACGGAAAATCCATTGATGAGATTGAACATTTTTTTGACCAATATGGCGAAGAAATATCAGGAAAGGAAGTCGTCAAAGAAATCGACGGAAATACCGCTAAACTCAAAAAGACCGAACCCAAGTTTTATTCCATTACTGTCAATCCAAGTGCCTATGAATTGAAACGATTGCAAAATCATTCCGAAGAACTAAAACAGTACACCAGAGAACTGATGAAAGAATATGCTAAATCCTTCAATCGTGAAATAAACGGTCGAGCTGTTAACGTTGATGATATAAAGTATTACGCCAAAATTGAGCATCAACGTATCTTTAAAGGAACAGACAAACAAATCCAAGAGAACCAACCTTATGCCACCAAGATACTTCAAATTAAGAACGATATCCGAAAAATTGAAAGTGGCGAATTGGAAGGAAACATCAGAAAATTACATCAAACGATGTCCCGATTGGAGAAAGAAGCACCACATCAACAAGACGGCAAACGTATTGTTAGAGGAATGCCGAAAGAAGGCTCTCAAAGCCATATTCATATTATTGTGAGCAGAAAAGATATGTCCAATAAATATAGTTTATCCCCAGGAAGCAAATACAAAGCTTCGGAAACCGTTTTTAATGGCAAACCTGTAAAACGTGGTTTTGATAGGGACAAATTCTTTAAGGCTTCCGAAAAGACTTTCGACAATTTGTTTCAGTACAAACGAAACTATGTTGAAACTTATAAGGCACGTAAAACATTCCTGAAAAATCCAAAGTTGTATTTCTCAATTCTTTCGGGATTGCCAACCAATGAAAAGGCAACTGCCTATAAAATACTTGCCAAATCTGGTGTACCCATAATGAATATTCCAACAAACAAAGTACAGTTGGCATTGAAGATAATCAACAAATTTAAAAAGGGAATCGACCGAGCCATACAGTCGGGTTCTATTGGGATATGAGTATGTCAATACCACATATCATCCTTTTTATTGTTGTTCCGGTATTGTTTGTCAGTACAGTTTTATATGTGTTTCTTCATCAAGAGGAACCCAAAAACGGAGATAAGAAATATCAGGTACGCTTTAAACTTCAACGCGGAAAATTTAAAATCGAGAATATCAAGCGAGGTGCATCGATTATTGGCTCTGCGGGAAGTGGCAAAACAGAAAGTGTCATCTATAACTTTTTACAGCATTTTAGTACGCATCAATTTTGTGGCATCATACACGATTATAAGGATTTTGAACTTACCGAAATTGCCTACCCATTATTTAAAGAAAAGGATGTAAAATTCTATACCATTGCCTTTGACCAAATCCATTATCGTGTAAACCCAATTGCCCCAAAATATTTACCCAATGAGGAAAGTGTGAATGAATTATCCAAGGTACTTATTGAAAACCTTTTGGAATTCAACGAATCCAATACAAACAGTACCACAAAATTCTTCAGTGATGCTGTTGAAGGTTTGATGGGTGGGATGATTTGGAAACTAAAAACGTCCTATCCTCAATATTGCACCCTGCCCCATTTAATTGCTATTTTTCAATCGATGACTACCAAACAGTTGGTTACTTTTGTGAGCTCAAATATCACTTCCCGAAGTATGGCAAGTGCTTTTATCAACGGAATGGATTCTGACAAGCAAACGGCAGGTGTAAAAAGCACATTGGCGAATGCCTTTAAAAAGATAGGTTCACAACAGTTGTTTATGGTTTTATCGAAAGATGAAGTGCCATTGAATATTAACAGCAAGGATAATCCTGCTGTTATCTGCATCGTGAACCATCCCAAATATGAATCAGCTTACTCGCCTATCATCGCTGCAATTATGCACACAGTCATCAAGCAAATGAGCGTGAGAGGTCAACAGTCGTCATTTTTAATGATGGAAGAAGCCCCAACCATCAAACTACTAAATATGCACCGTATTCCGGCTACGCTACGAAGCTATGATATTGCCACAATTTACGTGATGCAGGATAAAATACAGAATGATATGCTATATGGAGACAAAGCGAGTAAGGCTATTTTGAGCAATCTTTCCTATCAGTTTTTCGGAAAGGTCAATGACCCTGATACCGCAAAATACTATGAGCGTTTCTTTGAGATTGTCCGTATGGAAACCACAAGTATAAATCGTGGGCACAATCTAAATTTTGATACGAGAATTACCACAGGCGAAAAAGAAGTTTCTAAACGTAGGGCAGATGTGTTTTTCCGTCTAAAACAAGGCGAGTTTATAACTTTTGCTGATGGCGAGGATAAAAGAGTTCAATTTAAACTACAAGCGATTAGAAGAGAAATACCAAATCCTCATCAACATTTCACAACTGATGAATTAAAGCTCAATTTTGAACGAATTTATAGAGAGGCAAAATCTATATTTAAGGTTAACTAAAATTAGTCAATAAAGAACAACAGTAGTTTTTGCACAACCTGTGCATCGATTAATTTGTATCTTTGTCAAACTTTATGAAAATATTCTTTTCCATATCAATGTCTATTTTATTCTTTTTTCAAGGGATTAGCATAGATATGGACTTTTGTGGGCCAATTAAAGAAATTCCAAGTATTATTACCCATTATCAAGACCATAAAGTTTATGGAGACTCTTTCCTTGAATATGTAGTTGAAGATTACATTGACAATGATGCAAAAAATGAAGGGCATTATAATAACCCAGTTAAGGAGAATACACCAGTTCATCCCCATAATCAATGTTGTCATCCTTTAGTATTAATTATTGCGAACAACAATTCGGCTTTAACCAATCGACTAAAGTTTGAAGAGAAAAAACAGTTTAACTTACATAAAGTAAACTTCACTTCCAGATATTTGGAATCCCTTTTCCAACCCCCTCAAGTATAATTCAGTTTTTTTTAAGGATAGCTATATCCTAACGTGATGCTTCTCAAGATAGGCATTGCTATATAAATGCGTTGCACCTATTCGCAACGTAAGTTTTAAACTGAATTAATACTTTTTCTATGATTAACAAAATCATTTCATTTTCCATTAATAACAAGTTTATTATTGGGCTCTTTATAGTGGCACTTGTAGGTACGGGCATTTGGTCTATGGCCACTATAAATCTGGGTTCTGTACCCGATATTACCAACAACCAAGTACAGGTTATTACAGTTGCCCCAAATTTAGGTACTGAAGATATTGAGCAATTTGTTACCTATCCGGTAGAATTGGCAATGGCCAATCTTCCTGATGTTATCGAACTGCGTTCGGTGTCTCGTTTTGGATTGTCAGTTGTTACTATCGTATTTGAGGACGAGGCAGGCACATATCTTCCCCGGCAATTAGTGCAAGAGAAATTAACCGAAGTTGCCGGAGAAATCCCCGAAGGTTTCGGCACACCATTTATGGCCCCAATTACTACAGGTTTGGGAGAAATTTACCAATACACCTTAAAATTAAAAGAGGGCTACGAAGATAAATACGATGCAATGGAGCTTCGTACCATTCAGGATTGGATTGTAAAACGTCAAATGGCATTAGTACCTGGAGTTGTAGAGGTAAATGCATTTGGTGGTTATGTAAAGCAGTATGAAGTTGCCATAAATCCTAATAAGCTGAAAAGTTTCGGTATTACAATGAATCAGGTTTTTGAAGCCCTTAAAGCAAACAATGCCAATACTGGTGGTGCTTACATTGAAAAAAACCACCAAGCAAATTTCATTCGTGGAGAAGGTTTGGCACGTAGCATTGAAGATTTGGAAAATACAGTTGTAACCACACAAAACGGAAGCCCTGTTTTAATACGGGATGTCGCCGAAAAAGTAGGCTATGGTAATCAAGTGCGTTATGGCGCGTTTACCCAAGATGGACACGAAACTGTTGGTGGACAAATTTTAATGCTGAAAGGCGAAAGCCCAGGCAACGTAGTCGAAAATGTGGAGAAGCGCATTATAGAAATACAAAAATCCCTACCCGAAGGCGTTTACATAGATACATTTTTAAGCCGAAGTGAACTTATAGGAAGAACCACAAGCACCGTAGAAAAAAACCTCATAGAAGGTTCGCTAATTGTGATTTTTGTTTTGGTTTTGCTTTTGGGGAGTTTCCGTGGTGGCTTGATTACCGCTTCGGTAATCCCTTTATCATTACTCTTCGCATTTATTTTGATGAAACAATTCGGGGTTTGGGCAAATTTAATGTCCTTGGGGGCAATCGATTTTGGTATCATCGTGGATGGCGCAGTAATTATAGTGGAAGGAATGGTATTCCACATCCATCAACGGATGAAAAAAACCACAACCGCCATAGACCAAGCTGAAATGGATGAAATAGCCTATGAATCGGCAAGTACGATGATGAATTCGGCGTTTTTCGGACAACTTATTATCCTTATTGTATTTACACCGATTCTCTTTTTGACGGGTGTAGAAGGAAAAATGTTCCGTCCAATGGCATTTACCTTTGGGTTTGCCGTTTTGGGAGCGATTATCCTTTGTCTTACTTACGTCCCAATGATTTCAGCAATGTTCCTTAAACCTACTAAAAATCAGAATAGTTGGTTTGCCAAATTTGAAAACAAGATTGATAGATTTAGTGATAAAATAATGTCGGGTTTAAACAGAGCTTATGTGCCATTGCTCAATTTTGCACTTCGCTTTCGGGCAGGTGTGGTTATAGGCGCAGTTGCTCTATTACTGATTGCAGGGTTTATTTTCAGCAATATGGGTGGCGAATTTATCCCAAAATTTGATGAGGGCGATATTGCGTTTCAAGCGTTGATAAAACCGGGGAGCAGTCTTACGGAATCCATTGAGGCTTCAAAAAAACTTCAAAATTTAATCAATGAATTTCCAGAAGTAAAAACGGTAATTTCAAGAATTGGTGTGGCCGAAATACCGACAGACCCGATGCCAATGGACATTGCGGATAGTTTCATTATTCTTGAAAAAGATAAGAGTAAATGGACTTCCGCAGATAGCAAAGAAGAACTCATAGAAAAAATTCAAGAAAAAATTTCAGTAGTTCCTGGCGTAAATTTCGTGTTTACCCAACCTGTAGAACTTCGTTTTAATGAATTGCTTACAGGTGTTCGTGAGGATGTGGCCATCAAATTGTACGGAGAAGATTTGGGAGTGTTGGCAGACAAAGTACAGGAAATCGCAGCAGTCATCAGAACCGTTCCCGGAGCAGCTGACCTCAATGTGGAAGCTACAAGCGGTTTACCACAAATGACGGTGGTATATAACCGTGCGAAAATGGCACAATACGGTGTAACCGTTGACAAGCTGAACGATTATGTGAGTGCTTCATTTTCTGGAGAACAGGCAAGTGTGATTTTTGAGGGCGAAAAACGGTTTGATGTGGTCATTCGTTTGGCAAAGGAATTTAGACAAGACATCAACAGTCTTAAAAATCTTTATATCGACCTGCCAAACGGAGCGCAAGTGCCTTTAAAGGAGGTTGCTGATATCAGCTATAAGCCAGGACCAATGCAGATTTCAAGGGATAATACCTCTCGTCGTATTTCGGTAGGGGTCAATGTTCGTGGACGCGATGTAAAATCGATGGTCGAGGAAATTCAGCAAAAATTGGAAACGGACGTGAAACTGCCACCTGGTTATTTTGTAACCTACGGAGGTTCATTCGAAAACCTTCAACGAGCTTCAGACCGATTAATGATTGTAGTGCCTATTGCACTTTTCTTAATTTTCATATTGCTCTACTTTGCCTTGAGTTCGCTTTCGCAGTCGATAATGATTTATATGGCAGTGCCTTTGGCAGCTATTGGTGGCGTGTTTGCGCTTTGGATTCGTGGTATGCCTTTCAGCATTTCTGCGGGTGTCGGTTTTATCGTGCTCTTTGGAGTAGCAGTTTTAAACGGATTGGTACTGATAAACAAATTCAACGAATTAAAAGAAAGTGGAATGACAGACTTAAAAAAACGAATATACGAGGCAACACACGAACGTTTGCGTCCAATATTACTTACGGCAACGGCGGCCATTATGGGCTTTATCCCAATGGCGATTTCTACCTCTGGCGGGGCAGAAGTGCAGCGACCATTGGCAACGGTGGTTATTGGCGGATTGATAACAGCAACATTTTTAACGCTTGTGGTCCTTCCTGTATTATATTATTGGCTCGAATCGAGAAAGGAACGAAACAATAACGATGGAGGTGTAAGTTATGTCAATAAATCAACCAACATTGTAACCGTATTATTGATGGTTGGCGGTTTGATGGCTTCTGGAACTGCATTTGCCCAAGACACCAATCCAGATGCAACAATGTCAAAGGTCTTAACAGTAAATGAGGCTGTTGCTATGGCAAAACAGAATTATCCTTCGCTTAAGGAAAGTCAAGCTTTAATCGAAAGAGAACAGGCTCTGAAAGGAACAAGTTTTGATTTAGGAAGTACCTCTTTATATACCGGAGAAGACCAAGGGTTACAACAAGGAATATTGCGTACCTATGGCGTACAACAGGGCAATATTGATTTGCTTTCCGGTTTTTCAAAATCCAAATTTTATAAAGAGCGTGTCGAACTGGGCGAAAAGTTCTATGCTGTGAACGAGCAGCAGTTGGTGCGTAACGTGATGCAGGCCTATGACCGTATCAATTTTAACAAGGCGCAATTGCGCTTTGCGGAACAGTTGGACAGTGTTTATACCAACTTTAGGACAGCTGCCGAATTGCGTTATGACACCGGGGAAACGGGCAAATTGGAATTTATCGCCGCCTCTTCCGAATATCAGCAGATTCAGGTATTACGACAGCAAGCCTATGACGATATAGAAATCGCCAAAAGAGCACTGAAGCAGTATTTGGGCATCGACCAAGAAATTGAAACGGTCGGACTGCCCTACGGTACAATTAATTTTATGAGTGTTTTGGATTCAACTTCGGTGGCCAACAACCCAATATTGCAGTATTCGATGCAGAATGCGGAAGTAAGCAAAGCGAATATCGGTGTGGAGAAAGCACAGTTCCTACCAAAATTCAGCATAAGTTATGATAAACTGAAATACAACGATGTGTCTGGCTTTAGTGCATATCAAGCAGGTATCAGCATACCGCTTTGGTTCTTTCCCCAGAAATCAAGGGTTAAAGCTGCCAAGGCCGATGCAATGGTAGCCGAAAATCAATTCCTAGAACAAAAGGCAATGACCGAAAGTAGGGTCTCACAGCTCATAAAATCTCTGGAAAAGACCCAAAAAACGCTTGATTATTATCAAGAAGGAGCTTTACTATTGGCAGAAGAACAGATATCGACAGCTGAACTTGCTTCAAAAGAAGGCGAAATAGATTATGTGAATTATATCACAATCCTGAACAGTGCCATTCGGATAAAGCAGAGTCATTTACAATTTATAAATCAGTATAACCAACAAACCATTGAGCTACAATATCAATTGGGCAATTTATAACCTTAAAAAAAGAGAAATGAAAAATATACTATTAGTAAGTACAATATTATTTACACTTATGTTTATGAGTTGTAATGATGCCCAAAAATCTGAACTTGGACATAATGAAGCTGAAGGTGTATCAAAAACCGAAGCTGGTGGAGAAGATGCGCACGGCGAAGAAGGTCACGATGAAGGAGAGGGAGAAGGTGGTCACAGCGAGGAAGAAGGCGTTGTGGAACTTACAAAGCAACAGGCCGAAACCATCGGTTTGGAAATGAAACCTTTGGAAGAACGGAATTTAGGGAACAACATTAAGGTAACAGGAACGCTGGAGCTTTTCCCACAGGACAAGGCGAACATCAGTCCGTTTGTTGGTGGAAATGTAAGTTCCATAAAAGTAGTCCCCGGAGATAACGTAAGCAAAGGACAGGTGCTGGCATATATTGAACACCCAGATATCATTGCAATGCAACAGGATTATCAGGAAAAAAATGACGAACTGGTCTTTTTGAAACAGGATTTTGAACGTAAGCAGACCCTTTATGATAAAGGTGTTTCATCTGGCAAGGAATTTCAGATGGCGCAGTCAAAATTTCGTTCCACAACATCCAGCGTCAATGGTTTGCGGTCCCAGTTGAGACTGTTGGGCATTAACCCGGACAAAGTGGCGGAAGGCCAAATATATTCCGCTGTTCCCATTACCTCGCCTATTAGTGGGTATGTGGATGAAGTAATGATTAGCCTTGGCGATTACGTGGCGCAACAATCCAAAATGTTCTCGATAAGTGATAATTCAAAGATTTATGTCAACTTCAAAGTATATGAGAAGGACATAAAGCAAATCAAGAAAGGGCAACAGATATATTTTTCAACAGCTTCTCGTCCAGATGAACTGCTTAAAGCAACCGTTCGGTCTGTGGGCAAAACCTTCAACACCGACCCAAAAGCTTTGGAAGTTCTGGCTGACATTGAAAACAAGGATAAAAACCTATTGCCGGGTATGTACGTACAAGGACGAATAGTGCAGGGCGAAAAAAAGGGTTTCGCCGTACCGGAAGCTGCCATTATAAAAGAAGGCGAGCAATCCTTTATTTTTATTTTGGATGAAGATGAAGAAATGGAAGCGAACAAAATGAAATTTAAAATGATACCCGTAACCGTTGGTATTACTGATTTGGGCTTTGTTGAAGTCAACCTGCCTGCCGAAGTTTCAAAGGACGCCAAAGTTGTCATAAACGGAGCTTATAACCTCTCTTCGGAAATGGTTAAAGGCGAACTGGAACACGGACATTAATTCAATAATAATCAAAGATTTTGATTCCGAGTTTGTTTATCGTCTTAATTAGTTAGTTAAAAATTAGAAAACAGGCTCGGTTCAAAATCGATTAAAATATATTCAAGATGAAAGAAATAAAAGCATTTGTAAAACCAAACAGGATACAAAAAATTATAGAAGCCTTGACCGATAATGGCTTTAAAAGTATGACCCTTTCACAAGCCGAAGGCACTGGGGCCTTTAAGTCAAAAGGCGCAAGACCATCACTCGAATTTCGAATTACTGATAGTCCGGTAATTAAAATTGAACTGGTCTGCCAAAATGAGGAAGCCCAAGCTGCTATAGAGATTATTTTAGCCAATGGCAAAACCGAAGAACCAGCTGATGGTATTATTTATATATCCAACATAGAGGATGCCTTTCAAATTAAAACTGGGGATTCCTTAAAACGGCACGACCTATAAAACACTTTAGTACAAATGGAAAAAATAGTCCAACTACTTGAAAGCAAAGGGATACGGCCTACGGCTATGCGCTTGATGACTTATAAGCGTTTAGCAGAATTAGAGGTGGCCATCAGTCTTGGCGATTTGGAAAAGGATTTTAAGGTCAGTGAAAGAAGCACCCTATTTAGGACTATGAAAGCGTTTGAGGAAAAAGGGATTGTGCATCAAATCGAGGATGGAACAGGAGTCATAAAATACGCCCTTTGCGAAGAAAATTGTGAATGCGAGGTCGGCAACGACCTTCATTTGCACTTTCATTGCAACAATTGTAATGAAACGGTCTGTTTAACAGAGCATAAAATACCGCATATCAGCTTGCCTGATGGCTACATTACCGAGGATATCAACTTGGTGGTAAAGGGTATCTGCGAAAAATGCAGTGGCAATTTGGTTTAAACGTTTGGTTTTTAAATTCAATTATCATTTATAAATAATGAGCAATGATAACAATCTATAAAAAAGAGGCTACTGTATATATGGTAGCAGAGAATAAGCTGGATGCCAAGGATTATGAAAACTTGATACCAGTCTTAACAGAACATATAACTGCCCATCCGGAAGTGTCTTGGTATATTGAAATGAAAAATTTTGAAGGTTGGACGGCAGAGACATATTGGAAGGGAATTGAATTAGACCTTCCGAATGAAAAGCATTTAAAGCGTGTTGCTTTGGTGGGTAGCGTTAAATGGCAGGAGCAATTTATCGATGTATTGCTTCCTTTTTCAGAAGCTCATATAAAATTTTTTAAGCCCGAAGACAAGGACTGCGCCAAAGAATGGATAGAAAAATTGGATAAAGACTGAATTATTAACGTAAAATAAAAATAGTATGATGGACGATTGGTATTTTGGAGGGATGCATTGGATATGGTGGGGCCTTTGGGTTATCCTCATCTTTTGGATCTTTCTTATACCTTATCCCACACCGGGACAAAAAAGAAAAAGGGATCTCGCTATGGATGCCCTTAGGGAACGTTATGCCCGTGGTGAAATCGATGAAGAGGAATTTGAAAAACGCAAAAAAGTACTCGAGGCCGATAAAAAATAGGCCTGGGCAATGTAGCATTCTTAATTTCGAGGTCAATTGACCCAATAAAGAAACAATGAGCAAACAATATCTATGGACGAGTATAGCAATAGGTTTTGTCCTGGGTCTATTTTTAATTCAGCCCTTGGGACTTTCCCTGTTTTTGTATGACAGTCGGGGAGACCAGGGCGACTATTGGAATCTTTTTAAAGTCGTGTTTGTACAGGCAACAAATTTTGGCGATTTTGACCAAATCCTTAAAAATCTATTGTTCGCGATAATGGGAAGCAGCCTTGCCCTGATGTTCATTTTCAGGAAAAGGATTTTTCTACTGAACGGGAAACAGATGGACAGACATACCGTTCTCGAACTCATAAACAAGGGAGAGAGCAGCCGGGTGGAATTCAAGTCAAGCTTGCGATGGGATGTGAGACAGAACAAGGTAAACAAACAACTTGAATTCATCATTGCCAAGACCATAGCCGCCTTTATGAACACCGACGGTGGTAAGTTGCTCATAGGAGTTGATGATAACGGAAGCATACTTGGCTTAAATCAAGATTTCGAAACCTTGAAAAAACCTGATAAAGATGGTTTTGAGCAATACCTAATGCAGTTGGTATCTCTAAAATTGGGCACCCATTTATATACAGGTGTAAATGTATTTTTTTATAGATATGGAGAAAATGATGTGTGCTATTTAGAAATAGGCCCAGCCAGAATGCCAGTCTATGTGAGCCAAGATGGAAGATCACTGTTTTATATCCGAACGGGTAATGGTACGCGTGAACTCGATTTGCCCGAAGCAATATTACATATAGGAAGAAGAGAAGGCGCTTTAAAATAAAAAAAGGAAAAGTAAGTATAGGTCAACTCGATACTTGCCCTTCCATTGCAAGAATATCAATATTAACTTTATCATATGTTACAGATTACAGATATAAAAAGTGAAAACGTGGTTACCACGATTGCCAGCGGTAAACTCAACCAGCAGGACTTTGAAAAAATACACCCGCTTATCCATAATATTCTTACAAAAAGATTAAAGGTTCGATGGTATTTTGAGATGAACGATTTTCAAGGTTGGCACATAGAAGAACTATGGAAAGATTTCACTAAAGTTGTTGACCACGAAAAGGAATATGAAAAAATAGCATTGGTAGGTGAAAAAAAGTGGCAAAAGTGGGCATCAGAATTTATGAAACCGTTTTGCAATGCCGAAATTAAATATTTCGCTCCAGACCAAAAACAGGAAGCCAAAAAATGGATTGAAAGCGAACGAAAACAAGCCATTGGTAATTAATAAAAGAATAAACTAAAAATATATTGATATGGGATTTTTAAAACATTTATTCAGGGGAATGGGACGAGGTGGCCATCATTCCGGCAAACACGGTCAAAAACACGATTACGGTTACCGGGATGGTCGTTCAGCATCAAAGGTTTTGATACGGTGTCCAAAGTGTGACGTAGATAATGAACAAAACGCATTATTTTGTCAAAAATGTGGCTCGGCATTGGGCAACGGACAATGCAATAGCTGTAAGAAGAGCATACCGTTAGATGCTAAATTTTGCCCAAAGTGCGGCATTAAGGTTTAAAATTGAAATGATAGCAGCTTATACGGGTTTATGTCGAAACTTGATTAATAGCAGGCAGCTTTTACGATGCTTTTTTAAAGCAAAATGATTAATAGCACTAAAAGCAAAAGTGGAAGCTGTTTATTAATATACTGTCTTTAAAAATTAATATTATGAATATAAAACATATAGCCTTGATAATCTATTTTATAAGCTTTTATCAGAGCAATGCCCAAAAAATTTATAGAACTGATGAGGGGCATATTTTAATGATGACTTCGGTCCGCAATAATCCCGTTAAGGCAGAAAGCCATAAATTGGCCCTATATCTTGATTATGATTCCAAAGTGGTCAATGGTGTCCTTGACCTTAAGACTTTATCAACAGATATTCCTGAAGTCAATTCCATTTTACAAAAGCAGGAAGACCCGTTAATGCTTCGGTTCACGGGCACTATTCCTTCACAGGATTTTTTATCAAAACGGCACGACCCTATCAACTTTAATTGGTTGATAGATGTTACTTATCAAGGGAAATCCTTTAAATCACAATTTAAAGCAACCCTTACCCATATAGAACAAGGCATAAGTATGTCTTGTCTTATAAGTGCGAGAGGACAGGTTTTGGTAGTAGATACAGGTCTGGATTCCCTAATACAGGGTGTGGATAAAACTATAGAAGTACAATTTTCGCAATTGGTATTGAAATTGGAATAACTTTTTAAATATTAAAAATGGACATTCAAACAGAACTACTGCTATTACCACGTTTGGGGTTGGCAGTTTTATTGGGGGTTTTAATTGGCATTGATAGGGAAACTGACGGCCACGACGCCAGTATACGAACCTATGCAGCTGTATGTCTTGGAGCCGCACTTTTAACAATCATCAATACACATATTGATGTGGCAGACCAGACCCGGATTGTTGCCAATATCGTTTCTGGTATTGGTTTTTTGGGAGCGGGAATTATTTTTAAGGACAATTCAACCAACTCTATAGTGGGGTTGACCACGGCCGCTACAGTGTGGGCAACAGCAGGAGTAGGTATTGCTTTAGGGTTTGGGATGTACTTGTTGAGTATCACAAGCACATTACTTATCATATTGCTGCTAGTCGCCCGAAAATTACCCTATTTCAAAAAAGTAAATAAAAATAAAAGCTAATTATAAGAAAAGGTATTTAAGCTAAAATATTGATTTGTAAAGATTATAGAAATGATATCAATTTATAAAGAACAAAGTACGGTATATATCGTGGCGCAGCATAAACTTGACGCAAAAGACTATGAAACCCTAAACCTTGAATTGACAGACCATATAAAAACCCATCCACAGGTGTATTGGTACATCGAGATGGAAAATTTTGAAGGCTGGACAGCAGAGGCATATTGGAAGGGAATTGAATTAAACCTTCCGAATGAAACGCATTTAAAGCGTGTTGCTTTAGTGGGTAGCGTTAAATGGCAGGAGCAATTTACCGAGGCATTGCTTCCTTTTTCAAAAGCTCATATAAAATTTTATAAGCCAGAAGAAAAAGACAATGCCAAAGAATGGATAAAAAAATATAGTAAAAAATGAAAAAAATACAACTAAAAATCCCAGTCATACTTCCGCAAGTTCCAAACGAAAAAGATACTTGTGTTGAAAGGCTTATTCAAGAATTACAGGCCAAAGAGGGCATCGAAAAAGTGCACGTGGCCGATGCAAACGGAGATGATTTGCCACAGCTCTGTTTTCATTATGACCCCGATATCATTTCCATCGACCGCATTCAATCCCTCGCCGAACGGACAGGTGCCGAGATTACCGAAAAGTACGGGCATTTGCTCATAGAGGTTAAAGGAATCAGACACACAAGGCAGGCTCGTTCCATAGAGAAAACCCTTTTGGCAATCAATGGAGTTTTGGAACCTTCCGTTTCAGCATCTGGAATGATACGTCTTGAGTTTGATAAAAAGCAAACAAATTTTGATGAAATAAGCAAACAAATTGAAAAGGAAGACCTTCAGGTTCAGCGGAGTGCTTCAAACGAAAATGATTACACCGAAGCATCCAGAAAAAAACAGGAGCGTTCAAAGAAGGAAGATACTAAAGAGCAAACTTCCACAGAGGGGCACGAGCACAAAGAGGGCGAGACCCACGAGGAAGGAGAAGCGCACGCTCACGGTGGGGTTTTCGGTAAAAATACAGAGCTTATTTTTTCCATTATTTGCGGTACGCTGCTCGGTATTGGGTTCGGGCTTTCTTACGTAGCATCAATACCGGATTGGGTCAGCTTATCCCTATACATCGGTGCTTACTTTTTTGGAGGGTACTTTACGGCGAAAGAGGCTATACAGACCGTGGCCAAAGGTGGTTTTGAAATCGACTTCTTGATGTTGGTTGCCGCCATCGGTGCCGCTGCTTTGGGCGCTTGGGCGGAAGGTGCCTTGTTACTGTTCCTGTTCAGCCTCGGGCACGCCCTTGAACATTATGCGATGGAGAAAGCCCGAAAATCTATCGCAGCACTGGCAGATTTGGCACCAAAAACGGCATTGCTCAAAAAAGATGGTAAGACCGAAGAAGTTGGAATTGAGGAATTGAATATTGGCGATATCATAGTGGTCAAGCCCAACAGTAAAATATCTGCCGATGGTGTTGTGGTCAAAGGAAAAAGCAGTGTCAACCAAGCACCTATCACAGGGGAAAGTGTACCTGTGGACAAAATTCCTGTGGAAGATACGGGCAAGGACTATTCAGCAGACGATGATATCAAGGACGAAAACCGCGTTTTTGCCGGAACTATCAACGGTAATAACACGCTGGAAATAAAGGTAATCAAAGAAGCCAAAGACTCTACGCTGTCCCGACTGGTCAAATTGGTCAACGAGGCACAGACCCAAAAGTCGCCAACGCAATTGCTAACCGATAAATTCGAAAAATATTTTGTGCCTTCTGTACTTGTATTGGTAGGTCTTCTACTGTTGGCTTTTTTGGTCATCGACGAGCCATTTAGTGCCAGTTTTTATCGTGCAATGGCAGTATTAGTAGCCGCCAGCCCCTGTGCACTGGCCATTTCAACACCAAGTGCGGTATTAAGCGGTGTGGCACGGGCAGCACGGGGCGGTGTACTTATCAAAGGTGGGCGACCGCTTGAGGATTTAGGGGTCATTACCGCTTTGGCTTTTGATAAAACGGGCACGCTTACCGAAGGCAAGCCCAAACTTACGGAGGTGGTACCATTGGGGGATATTGAAGAAAATGAACTGTTAAAGATAGCCGTTGCCGTTGAAAATTTGAGCGACCACCCTTTGGCCAAAGCTGTCGTAAGGGATGGGAAAGAGCGTCTGGAAGGTACTGATATTACCGATGCGTCCGATTTGGAAGCGGTTCTCGGAAAAGGTATCAAAGCGTCCTTGGGCAAGGATAAAATCTATATTGGAAACCTTGACTTGTACGAAGACCTCGATGAAGCAAAACCATCCGAAGAAATATCGAATAAAGTAAAAGAACTTGAAAGCGGCGGAAACACGACGATGCTTATAAGAAGGAACAAAGAATATATCGGTATCATCGCCCTGATGGACACCCCACGGGAAGCAGCCAAGGAAACACTTAAAAAATTAAAGGAAATCGGTATCAAGCGGATGATAATGCTAACCGGGGATAATCAAAAGGTTGCCGACGCCGTCGCTAAAGAAATTGGCTTGACAGATGCCTGGGGAAGCCTGTTACCGGAGGAAAAGGTTGATGCCATTAAAAAATTGAAAGAACAGGAATCCAAAGTTGCAATGGTAGGAGACGGTGTGAACGATGCGCCCGCGATGGCAAACAGTACCGTGGGCATAGCAATGGGAGCGGCTGGAAGCGATGTGGCCTTGGAAACGGCGGATGTTGCCCTAATGGCCGATAAGTTGGAAACCCTGCCTTTTGCCATTGGCTTAAGTAGGAAAGCAAAGGCCATAATCAAGCAGAACCTTTGGGTAAGCCTTGGGGTTGTGGCACTTCTGATACCGGCTACCATTTTGAGCTGGGCAAATATAGGGGTTGCCGTTGCGTTTCACGAGGGGTCTACCTTGGTAGTCGTGGCCAATGCTCTGCGCCTTTTGGCTTATAAAAAAGATTAGAAAAATTGGGACATAGAAGAACCTGATTTTTTGAAAGAATATTAAATGACAAAGACGGAAAAAACATTATTGGCTAAAGGGATTCGGCCTACTAAAATGAGGTCGAAGATATACAAGTTCCTGAAAAGGAAACAAAGTGCCGTGTCCTTTTCCGATTTGAAAAAGGCCTTTGTTCAAAAGAGTGAAACCAATAAAACAGCAAACAGAACGACCTTTTATCGAAACCTCAAGATTTTCGAGGATAAAGGGCTGATTCATCAGATTAATGATGGGGTCGGAGTGGCAAAATATGCGATTTCTGATGAAAACGCCAAAGGTAAATACGGTACAGATTTACATATGCACTTTCATTGTACCGATTGTAGGAAAACAATCTGTTTACCAAATAAAATATCGGAAGAGAGCTTGCCAGACGATTATGAAGTGAACGATGTGAACCTGGTATTGAAAGGAATATGTGAAAAATGTAGGCAAAAATAACAGGTGGGAGTTCCAGAACTCTGAACCCTTGCGCCCAATGGTCAGGTTCAGGTTTCTTTCGCCTTCTTTAACTTAAAAAATATAATGGCAGAACTAAAAAAAACCTTGGGTACGCTTCGACTTACCTTTTATGGCGTTGGCACGATTGTGGGCGCAGGAATCTATACCGTGATTGGCGCGGCAGCTGGACAGGCAGGAACGGACATTTAATCGAAAAGGAAGACTTTTCAAAAGAAAAGGCCATAAAAAAAGCAGTCGTAATGGCTGAAGAATGGTTTTACGATTTAGAAGGATGATTATTAATTAAAAACCAAACAAAATGTTACGGATAATCGAATTAACAAATAAAAATACCATTGCTACAAAAGCTTCAGGCAAATTGAGAAAAGAAGATATAGAAAAAATCCATCCACTTATCCACGCTATACTGGACAAGGGAATGAAAGTCCGCTGGTATTTTGAGATGGACAACTTTACGGGTTGGGATTTACCTGGTTTATGGGAAGACCTGAAAATGGACACAGCCCACGCCACGGACTATGAAAAGATTGCTATGGTTGGAGATAAAAAATGGCAGGAATGGATAACCCAATTTATGAAGCCTTTTACGAACGCCGAAATTAAGTATTTCAATATAGACCAAAAGGAAGATGCCAAAAGTTGGATTGAGAGCCAGTAAGCTTACTTCCATAAAAGACAGACGATGAATAAAAAGAATATTTTTATTACCATACTAATTGGGTTTGCAGTAGGTGTTTTTATCCTTCAACCTTTGGGAATAACAATTTTCACGTTTAGCAGACAGAATTATGAAATTAATTGGTGGCAATATTTAATAAATAATTTCATTGAAATTTTGAATATCAATGGGAATCAAATTTTTGAGAATATTCTGTTTGGATTATTAGGTGCCAGTGTTGCGCTGATGTATTATTTCGGTAAAAGAGAAAAGGATATAGATAACAAGTAGCGGTAAATCGTTATGTGAAAGAGTGAAATTTTTTATTTAAATAAGTTAAGTGAAAACTTAATTAATAGCAGGCAGCTTTTATGATGCTTTTTTAAAGCAAAATGATTAATAGCATTAAAAGCAAAAGTAGAAGCTGCTTTTTTTTTTAGTTATAAAATTAAAGATGGATATTATGAATGTTAAATATTGTATTTTAATAATCTTGTTGGTTAGTTATTATAAAGTAAACGCCCAAAAAATTTATACAACTGAAGAAGGTCATATTATGATGATGACTTTGGTTGATGATAAAGCCGTCAAGGCAGAAAGCCATAAATTGGCCTTATATCTTGATTATGATTCCAAAGTGGTTAACGGTGTACTCGACCTTAAGACTTTATCAACAGATAGTCCTAAAATCAATACCATTTTACAACAGCGGGAAAACCCTTTAATACTGCGGTTTACTGGCACAATTCCATCACAAGATTTTTTATCAAAACGGCACGACCCTATCAACTTTAATTGGTTGATAGATGTTACTTATCAAGGGAAATCCTTTAAATCACAATTTAAAGCAACCCTTACCCATATAGAACAAGGAGTAAGTATGTCCTGTCTGATAAGCGCAACCGGACAATTATTGGTTTCAAATACTGGTTTGGATTCCTTAATAGAGGGTGTCGATGATACCATAGAGGTGCAGTTTGCCCAAATGGTGTTGAGATTGGAATAACCATAGATTTAAATGAAATTATAATCGAATTAATGAAAAAAAAGAAATTGAATTTAAGAGATTTGAACAAAACTTCATCAGATACTCACAAGCGCAATGATGGCCACAACCACAGCAGTCCAGAAAACATAGAGAAATTCAAAACCTATTTGCCAGCAATTTTCAGCTTTGTAATGCTGATTATTGGTATTGCGATGGATTATTTTGACGTAGCTTTTTTTAAAGATTGGATACGTATTGTCTGGTATGCAGTCGCATATCTTCCAGTAGGTTTTCCTGTGATAAAGGAAGGTTGGAACAGCATCAAAAATGGCGATTTCTTTACCGAGTTTTTATTGATGTCCATCGCAACCATAGGTGCATTCGCCATTGGCGAATATCCCGAAGGTGTGGCAGTAATGTTGTTTTATGCGGTAGGCGAATTGTTCCAAAGTGCCGCCGTTAAAAGAGCCAAGAGAAGCATCAAGGCATTACTGGATGTAAGACCTAATGAAGCCTTGGTCTATAGGAACAACAATTATGTTTCTGTAAATCCCGAAATCGTTGCTATTGGCGAAAAAGTGCAAGTCCGTGTGGGCGAAAAAATTCCTTTGGATGGTATTTTATTGTCCGAAAAAGGCTCGTTCAATACCGCAGCATTAACGGGCGAAAGCAAACCTGACACCATTGCAAAAGGAGAAAAAGTATTTGCAGGAAGCATCAATCTGGATGGCGTTATTGAAATTGAAACGACCAAAGAATTTAAGGATAGTTCCATTGCACGTATTCTCGATATGGTGCAAAACGCCACCGCACGGAAATCAAAAACCGAATTGTTCATTAGAAAGTTCGCAAGAATCTATACACCAATCGTTGTCTTTCTTGCGATTGGATTGACGTTTATACCCTACTTTTTTGTGGACGATTATGTCTTTAGCGATTGGTTGTATAGAGCCTTGATTTTCTTGGTTATTTCCTGTCCTTGTGCATTGGTTATCTCTATTCCGTTGGGTTATTTCGGTGGATTGGGAGCAGCTTCAAAAAATGGAATTCTCTTTAAGGGAGCTTCCTTTTTGGACGAAATGACAAAGGTAACTACGGTTGTAATGGACAAAACCGGAACCGTGACCAAAGGGGTTTTTAAAATCAAAAATGTCGTTGTAAACAATGGGTCATTGAGCGAAGCCGAAATGATGAAATACCTAATGGCGATGGAAGAACAATCCACTCATCCCATTGCCAAGGCAATTATGGAATATAAAGCCGATGGCGAAGATTTTCAAGCTTCCGAAGTAACTGAAATAGCAGGAAAAGGCTTAAAAGGAACAGTAAACGGCAAAACCGTATTGGTTGGGAATAAAGCATTGATGACTTCAAACAATATCGAAGTTCCATCTGAAACCGACAACATTGTAGAATCTATCGTGATGGTTTCCATTGAAGGCAAATTTGCAGGCTATGTAATCATTGCAGACGAGTTAAAGGATGATGCACACGAAGCCATTAAACAAATTCGGGAATCTGGTATTTCAAAAATCATAATGCTTTCGGGCGATAAGGATTCAATTACGCAACAAGTTGCCAAAGAAATGGGTGTAGATTGGGCAAAAGGCGGTTTGCTTCCAGAAGATAAATTGAAGGAAGTCGAAAAACTAATGTCCGAAAACGATAACAAAGTTGCGTTCATTGGCGATGGCATAAACGATGCGCCAGTTTTGGCAGTAAGTGATGTAGGTATTGCAATGGGTGGTTTGGGCAGCGATGTGGCCATTGAGACCGCAGATGTCATTATCCAAACAGACCAACCGAGCAAAATTGCAAAAGCTATTAAAATTGGTCGTTCAACCAGACGTATTGTATATCAAAATATTGCGCTTGCTTTTGGAGTAAAAGCTGTGGTACTTGTTTTGGGAGCAGGCGGTCTGGCGACAATGTGGGAAGCTGTATTTGCGGATGTGGGCGTGGCTTTGTTGGCCATATTGAATGCCGTTAGGTTGCAGAAGATGACGTGGAAGTAATAGACCAAATATCAATCAAATCGGCACTTTGATGTCAGAAAATCGGAGAATAAAACGTTTTAATAAGCGCAATAAGATTGAACCCAAAAATAATGATGGTTCTAATAGAGATAAAATAATTTGGGTTGGCATTATAATAGTAATTGTTTTGTTAACCCTTTTTTTGTTGTTATTACAATTTTTAAATGCGTTTATATCTATTTAGATGCAACGATGTTATAGAAGATTATATAGAAATAACTATAATGGATGTATCAAAAACAGAGAAATAAAAGAAATAAGAAAGTTGGTAAATCGAATAATCAATTCACAAAAAAAGACAAGTTCAATGGAATTCTTGCAATAATTTTTGTGGTAATATCCGCCGTGTTATTGTACTATTTTGTGCTAAAAGGGAATATTCATAAGCATTGATTAAGTGCTAGAATATAATGTTCCAAGTGGTCTTTGGAGTTACAGCAGATGAAGTGAAAGTGATTCGTTGGTTCATAGCAAAAATGATATTCTATGTTAGATAATAGACGAGATAGACGAAATAAAAAAAACAATAAAGTACCATCTGTAAAAAATAGCATTACTAAAAAAGATAAAATAATTTGGATTGGTATTATAATCGTTGTTATCCTGTTAATCTGCTTTGTACTGTTCTTGCAGTTCCTAAAGTATTTTATATCTGTTTAAGTGATTAATAAAAATTAAAGAAAATATTTAGCATAGCTATAAAATATGCAAGAGTTGTGAAGGATAAATTGACTGGTTTTAACTTTCCCAATTTAACGTTACTTATAATTTTGAATGCAACGTTTTTGCAAAATATGAAACGGTAATAATGATACCGAAAATAAATGACAACAAATTACGACGACATATTAAAAAAATTAGACTCTGAATTAAATGTTCTTGAAATAGAAGAAGAAGATATTTTAGTGAGAGCTGAAAAAGGGATTAAACTTGCAAAGCAAACCCTTAAGAAAGTTAGAAGTATCATAATTGACTATGAATTTAAAACCAAATCAGAGGAAATACATTTCTTTAAATGTACTAAACCAAAAATTTATAGCAAACTCATCTATTATGTAAAACTATTTAATATTGAAGGTAAAAGACCGAGGGGAAGTAATAAATCTCAAGTAAAATATTTGAACAATTATATCGAAAAACTTCAAACTTATTTTAACGACAATCTCGATTTTTACCATTATTACCGCAGGGAAGCCACGGTATTTGATGAACAATATTTTTTGAGAGGCAAGGCAGATATTCGGTTATTCCCAGATACATTTCATTTTTTTGTAGATGAACAATTTGCAACAAGCCACGATAGTACCGTAGCCACAATTTTAGCCTACGACCTTTTGATTGTGCACTTAAAACGGGAAATTGATAAATTGGAAAATAATGGAAATTATGCAAGTTTAAGATTGTTACAAAGTAAAACCAAAATTACTTGGACAGCCCATAAGATATATTTAATTGAACTGATTTACGCTTTGCACAGTACAGATGTCATCAACAATGGTACAGTTGACATTAAAGATATTGCCTATTTTGTTGAAAAAACATTTAAAGTGGACTTGGGCGATTATTACAGAGCTTTTCTGGAAATACGGATGCGTAAAAATGGCAGAACCAAATTTTTGGATATACTGAAAAAGCAGTTGACCAAAAGGATGGATGATACTGACAACGTAAAATAAAACACCCAAGATGCTTCAACTTGGGTGTTTTTCATTTTGAGGAAAATCTCATTTTATTTGGTGGTTTTTGGATAGGGCATTTTTTTTGGAAAGTACCAAAACCCACTATTGTATTACATTGAAAATGAGAGAAAAAAAACACCCAAGTAGGCCTAACTTGTGAATAAAATCCATCAAACTACCCCAATTTTGTAGAACGAAAGTCAAATCAGGTCAGGGGCTATCATTTTAGATGAAAGCAAAACGGTAGTCCCTTTCTTTTAATCCGTTCTATTATGCCTACAAGTATTATTACCACAGACGACCTTCGAGAGTTCAAACTGGAACTGCTCGATGATATCAAGGAACTACTCAACAACCAATCTGGCCATATTACCAAAAGGTGGTTAAAATCCCCTGAAATAAAAAAACTTTTGGGAATCTCTTCCGGCACTTTACAGAATTTAAGAATCAATGGCACATTGCCCTATACCAAAGTTGGCGGTGTACTCTATTACGATTATGAAGAAATAATGAGCGTAATGGAAAATAACAAAATTCATAATAAATTTTAAAATCGTTTTGGAGCAGGTCAACTACATCAAGCACTTGAACGCCGTATTCTTACAATTCTCAAAAGACGGCCGTTTAAATCCCACGCACATCAGTTTATACGTGGCATTATTTCAGTTGTGGAACAATTATCACTTTCCTATGGAATTCTATATCAATCGAGAAGAAGCGATGCGGTTTTCCAAGATTGGTTCAAAAACTACTTACCATCGTTGCATCAAAGAAATGCACCATTGGAAATACCTGTTTTACGAACCCTCACACAACCCCTTTAAAGGAAGTCGAATCAAGATGTTCAATTTTGGGACAAGTGATGGACAAGCTCTGTACCCAAGTCGTACCAGTATCGGGACAAGCGATGGACAAGCGGTGGTATCTATAAACAAACATATACAAACAGGAAAAAACAATACAAATGATACTAAACTTGACAAGCCAAAAAATGAAAATGAAGTGATTGATTTTTTTGAAAAAGAAAATTGGCCAGAATTGGAAGCCAAAAAATTTTACAACCACTACCAAGGTATCGGCTGGAAAGTAGGTGGCAAAACAAAAATTGTCGATTGGCACGCCACAGCTCGCAACTGGATGTTAAAAGCGGACGAGATAAAAGAAGAAAAAACAATGGTCGCAGTTAGCCAAAATACGGACAACCTAAAGACAAGTTCCAACAAAAACTACAATGAACCCTTATGAATCCCCACAAACCACATATCATTATCGAGGGTAGCGTTCAATATTCATTGGGAGAACTGAAAGACAATCAAATGCTTTATGATTTTGATAAAATGCTCACTTACCTCAATGCCAAAGGAAAATTGCTATTTGGCAAGAAATTTAAAATTTTTGAAGAAGACCGTGATATTCTGTTCAAGCTCTGTAATTATTTTATCAAGGATGAAGCTAATTGTAAAAAATTAAATATCGACATCAATAAAGGCATTTTACTTTCTGGTCCTGTTGGATGCGGAAAAACCAGTTTGATGAAATTGTTACGTCATATTGTGCCACATCAGAAATCGTATGAGGTTATACCCACACGAAACATTGCCTTTGCCTTTAATAATATTGGGTACACCATCATTGAAAATTACGGCGACAAAAAGTTTTATTGTTTTGATGATTTGGGTGTAGAACCCACCGGAAGGCATTTTGGAAAAGATTGTAATGTAATGGGCGAAATCTTACTTTCACGTTATGATTTATTTTTAAGTCATAAAACTAAAACACACGCAACTACAAACCTCAATGCTAAAGAACTGGAGGAACGTTATGGGAATAGGGTACGTTCAAGGATGCGACAACTGTTCAATTTAATTGCCTTTGATAAAAGCAGTCGTGATAAAAGGGATTAAATCTAATTTTGGTTTTCTTCCTCTAAAAGAAGTAGTTCGTGTATCATATCGCTTTCATCCAAATATTGAGCCAACCATTCTTGTTGGGAAAGCCAATTGATATACTCTTTATCAGATTCCCAAATAGCTTCAACATATTCCCCTCTATATTTACCGAAACTAAATTTCGTTCCAGAATCTTGTCCCTCAACTTCAGTATCGAACAATTTGTAATAGGTTTCTAATAAACCTTCTTCTCTACACCTGTAATACAGCCATTGTTTTTTATAGCCTTTGTATTGCCTTCTTTTTTCAAGGTATTTTACTTTTTCTACATCAGATAAAGCCTTGTATGAATTCCGTTTAGTTTTTGGTTTGAACAACCAACCAAAGGTCATCCCTATGATGTTTTGAAAGACGTTTAAAAAGAAAATTGCAATTGCTCTCATTTTATTTGCACTAGAGTTTATAACACTCTAATTAGGTCTAATTTACGAAAAAAAGACCAAAATTTTGACTTCCAGAAGTAAAGATATATTCTTAATAAAATTTTAACAATTTGTAGGAAACCGTAAGAATTTAAAAAGACATTTCAGTATATTTATAGGCGATTACGCTTAAAATATTAATGTTTAAAAAGCTAATGGGAAATCATTGGCTTTTTTATTGTTTCAAAATAATTATTATGCATATAAGTTCACTATCCATTAGGAATTTTAGAAATTTCTATAAATCAAAATTCATTTTTAAAAAAGGTATAAATACTATTTTAGGAGAAAACGGTTCAGGTAAAACCAATCTCTTTTTTGCTTTACGAGTTTTAATTGATGATAAACTTCCAAGATATATAAGATTTAATGAGTCTGACTTTAACCGAAGTCTGGATAAATGGGCTGGCCATTGGATAATTTTATCCGTCACATTTGATGAGTTGGATGCGAGTGAAGAAGCACAGGTACTGGCAGTACAATCTTCTGGAGATATGGAAGGCGACAAAAAAACAGGAAGTTACTCGGTGTACTTTAGGCCAAAATATCAATTTAGAAAAGAACTATACGATTATTCACAGACCGCAGGTAAAAGTGTTGCTGGGCTTGAGCTTCTTCTTGATAAACTTACCATTGATGATTATGAAACATCTTACTTGTGCAGAGGTTCTGGAGATTTCAGTGATGACGATACTTATAAAAAGTATATAGGCGATTTTAATGCTGTTGTATTCCCTGACCCCGATGATAAGGAAGAATTGATTTTTGGAACGTTTTTACCAAGGGAAATAAGTGTTCACAATGAGGTGTCTTGTACGTTCATAAAAGCACTTCGTGATGTCGAAAGCGACTTACGTTCCTATTCTACCAATCCATTGATTAATTTGCTACGAGGTAAAGAAAAGACCATTGAAGTTTCAAAAAAAACCGACATCATTGATAGCGTCAACAAACTGAACGACCAAATTAGTTCTCTCAAAGAAGTAAAGGATGTGAAAGATGGAATTGATAAAAGTATTAAGGAAGCCGTGGGTACTACTTATGGCCCTAATATAGATGTCAAATCAGAACTTCCAAATGATATGGAAAAACTACTGCAATCACTCAAACTATGGGTTGGCGACCCAGATGAACAAGGTTATATGGGTAAAATATGGGAGTTGAGTTTGGGAGGTGCAAATATGATTTACCTATCACTAAAGCTATTGGAGTATGAAAAAATCAGAACGGATAGAATTGCAAATTTTCTTTTAATAGAAGAACCAGAAGCACATATTCATACGCATATTCAAAAAACCCTTTTTGATAATGTGCAAACCAATAAAACACAGGTTATTATTTCAACGCATTCTACTCACATTTCATCTGTAAGCCGAATAAGTTCAGTAAATATTTTAAGCCGAGGAAATATGCAGACTTTGGTATATCAACCATCTAACAATCTTGATGATGATTATATAACAAGAGCCGAAAGGTACTTGGACGCCATAAGAAGCAACTTGCTTTTCGCGAAAGGCGTTGTTTTGGTTGAAGGCGATGCAGAACAGATTCTCATTCCTCAAATGTTTAAAAAAGTCTTTGGAATTTCGCTCGATGAAATTGGGATAAGTCTCGTAAACATTGGAAGTACAGGTTTTAAAAATGTTGCAAGGCTTTTCCATAAGGATAGAATTCAGAAAAACTGTGCCATACTAACTGACTTGGATGCCAGTATTGTCAATTTACCTGCAAATGAAGTTGATGATTCTGCTTATGAAAAACATTGTAGGGCATCGCAAATTAGTGGAGCTGAAAGAAAAAAGGAATTGGATAAATTTTGTGACAAAAACGACTTCTTGATTCCTTTTTACTCTAAATACACCTTTGAAGTTGATTTCCTTTTGAATGGGAATAGCCACGAATACGTACAATCACTTCCTGAAATTTTTAAGCAACAAGGAGCTATTGACGCTTCAAAGAAAAAGTTAGAAGATAAAGAAGTCTCAATTGCAGGTGTGGAAGTTTTACGATTGGCGGATAAAAAAGGTAAAGGCTGGTTAGCTTTAGTTGTTGCAGATAATTTAGTTTACAATACTTATATTCCTGAATATATTTTGAAAGCCGTTGCTTTTGCATCTTCCCATCTAAATAATGCGTCTAAAGCTAAAACTGCTAAATACAGGTTACGAAAAATTAGTCGTAGTAAAAATGATAGTTATTACGATGTAGCAACAAAAATTAGTTTTAAGGATAAAGAAGACCAACAGGTTATTGATGACTATATAGCTAACTTTCCTAATGACCAGTTTACTAAATTTTTATCGTTTATATGATTTTAGATACTTTAAGCGACCAACAAAAAGATGCCGTTGTTAAAAATGGAAATGTACTTCTTACTGCTTGCCCTGGAAGTGGAAAAACACGAGTGATTATTCATAAACTCGCTTATGCTCTAAAAAATATTGATTTAGACAGTAAGCAGAGAATTGTTGCCCTGACTTTTACTGTAAGAGCCTCTGAAGAAATATATCGCAGATTAAACGCAATGGGAATTAATAGCAAACGAGTTTGGTCTGGCACTTTGCATTCATTTTGTCTCGAATGGATTATTAAACCCTATTCCTGTTATTTACCAGAACTTGAAAATGGCTATTTAATTGCAGATGAAACTTATGCCTCGGATATCATAAACGAACTTAAAGAAAAGTATAAATTAAAACCTATTGACCCAATTAATTTTAGATTCAATAGGGATGGCACATTTGCCGAACCAAAAACAATTCAAAAAAGAGTCCTTAAAGAGTATCACGCAAGACTACAAGCAGAGAAATTAATTGATTTTGAGCTTCTACTTTATTATTCATACAAACTCTTAACCAAGCATCCTAAAATAAAAAAAACGTTATCGAACATTTTTAGCCTTATATGTGTTGATGAATATCAAGATACACAAGATTTGCTTTACGCAATTATTTCTTCCATTGTAACAACTGGGGAAGGTAGCTCAAATCTATTTTTAGTAGGAGATACAGACCAAGCAATTTATGCATCTTTGGGTGGCATTGCCAAAAGTTTGGAAGAAATACAAGAAGAGTTAAAAACTTTACCTATTGAGCAACTTACGCTTTCTGGAAATTATAGGTCAACCCAAAGAATTATTGACTTTTACTCTATATTCCAGACAAACCCAATTAAAATCGAAGCTATTGGCACTAATAAAGATGTTGATAGTATAATAACGTACAATAACACCATTGACAAAGGATATTTAGTAGATGAGATTGCACGACTTATAGAACATAGTTTAGAAAATGGAATACCTGAAGATGAAATATGTGTATTGGTTCCGCAATGGTGGTTAATAACTACTATCACAAAACAGTTGAGAGCTAAACTGCCAGACGTAAATTTTGATGCTTCTGGTTTAGCACCAATGTCAAAAAACCGAAATAATATTTGGTATAAATTATCGAGATTGTTCTTAACACAGCCACAACCAAAAATATATTCATTGCGATACAAATGGTGTTCTGAAGTAATTGAAAATTTTAAAGAACACACCAATACTGAATTCAGCGAGCAATATCAAACAGAGCGAAATGTATTGAAATTGATTAACTCTTTAACATCCAATGAAACCGAAGGCATCGATTATCTAAATGATTGTTTTGACCAGTTTTTAGATGCCGTTGGTATTGACCAAACAATTTACGCACAACTTCTTATAAATAGGAAGACCTTTTTCGATGTAATAAAGAGCCGTCTTGAAGACCCAACGTTTCAAGTTCCAAGTGACATAGCATCCTTTATGAGTTTTTACAGAGAAATGTCAGGTGTTGTCATTAATACTTGCGTTGGTGTTAAAGGAGAAGAATTTGAAACCGTTATTGCCTATGGTTTGCTAAATGGCTATATCCCACATTGGAATGACATTTTCACTGGAGACCCTGTTGCTGCTTCAAAAAAACTACTTTATGTTATCTGTTCAAGAGCCAAAACCAATTTACACTTGATATCAGAAACTGGCAGACAAACCAAAAAAGGAAACCCGTTAGAGATTACCCCAGAATTACAAAATCTTAATTTTGAATTTGATGAACTATAAAAAATATTGTAATCTATTTTTAATGATTTGAAATTAAAGAAAAGTGTTTTAGGATAAAATGAAGAAAATAAATTTAGAGCAAAAATCATTAGAAATTCAAAAAATAATCTCTCGGTATACAAAGGAGAGCTTTGTATGTTTTTTTGCTGATTTTATTAGACACCATCCGGAAAGAGGTAATATTGGTTTTTCGGAAAAATTCAAATCAAAATTAAAGGATTCTTTATACTTGATAATGTTAAGGCTCTCTACACCATTGGAAGGCAAGGAAGAACTTAATTATTCAGAAAAAAATGATTTAGTACTTCAGCAAGTCGCTGATATTCTTTTAGAGATAGTTAGTTTCTATTTATCAGAAAATTATGATGAAAATGAATTTGATGAGATTTCCGATAGAAGACAAAAATTACTTGTTCACGAATTAGCATTCAAAAATTACTTTCAAAACGGAATATTAAATTATAGAGAACAAGAGGTAAATAAGGTTATCAGGATGTTTAAACCTTATCAAGATAAAATACAGGAAAGATTAGAAATCGATTTAAAAACCTTAATTGATTTGTGTAATCATTCTGAATTAATTTATCGTGCAAAGTCAATAAATTCAAAGTCATTTATTTTGGACAAAGGTTTTGATAAACTGGCTCGGTTATCTGCAAATGGATTATTAGCAGGAAATGAGTTTACAGATAAGCTGTTCGAACTTTCGGATGAGACCCAAGAAAGCTTTTTGAATTTTTTTGAGAAACCCCATCAATGCCTACTTTTTACCAAGCAAGACTTTCACCCCTCTTTTGAAGAAAAACATATTGATATTTTTTGTGGCTTATTTTCAATTGATATTAAAGACATCCATAGTAATTTATTTTATTCCCAACAAAATCCTTTAGAAAATAAACCAATTATAAAAATTAGTGATAATCAGTATCTAAACGTATATCAAAAACAATTACCTTCTGCTTTATATGATTTACTTTATACCCAGCTTACTCAAACAAAAAAGGAAAAAGAACAACTAAATTTTCGTAGGGGAAAAGTTGTTTTGGAAAACCATACTTTAGATATTTTCAAAAAATTATTCAAAAAGTCAAAAAGGATTAAAATTTTCACAAACTATTATATAAACAACCAGCCTGAAGAAAAAGACATATTAATAATAGTGGATAATAATGCCTATATCATTGAATGTAAAGCTTCAAGATATAGAGAGCCAAGAAGGGTTACGGAACAAGCATACCAAAGAATTAAATCGGACTTTAACGACTGTATTCAAAAAGGTTATGACCAGTGCTATCAAGTAGAACAGGAATTGTTAAATAATGAAAAAGTTATTGTCAGTTTTAAAAATAATTCAGAAGTAATTATCACTAATGATATTCACGAGATTTTTTCTATTGTAGTTACTTCAAAAAGATTTGCTTCCATACAAACCGATTTAGGTTTATTGCTTAAAAGGAAAAATGTAGAAGACCCGTACCCTTGGTCAATATATGTCGATGATTTAGAAACTTTTTTGAAAGCTCTTTATAATAGTTTCAATAATCCGTCCAGAAAGATTTTTGACTTTTTGGAGCATCGAGAATTATTACACGGAAGATTAATAACCAATGATGAATTGGATGTATGTGCTATGTTCCTGAAAAACCCAAAGAACTTCAAAGAAATATGTGAAAGTGAATATGTTGTTTTCACTGACCCTACTCTACAAAATTATTTTGACAAGTTATATTTTGACAAAAAACTAAAATTTAGAATTGAGGATTTTTAGTTTTAACTATCTCTTTGAAGACAGTTATAATAATTTTTCTAACGCTCTTTACAATTTCAATAAACAATTCTTTCATAATTAAGTATTTAAATAGTTATACAATCCCATTAAAATGGTCAATGCCATCGCTCTTATATTTTGGGGCTTTAAAAAATAATCCGCTTCATCCGGATTGGTAACAAAGCCCATTTCGATAAGTAGTGCAGGGCGAGATGTGATATTTTCACGCAATACTTGAAAATTAGCAAATTGAACACCTCGTTTTTTAAAACCTAATTTTTGGGTGCTTTCTTCAAGAATGGACAATCCCATTCCAATTGATTTTTTTAAATTTTCTTCTTCAGTTTGGGTATTATGCACATAAACATCCATTCCTTTTGAAGAAGTATTTGAGGCATTGCAATGTAACGAGATAAATACGTCAGCGTTCAAGCCTTTAGCCAATCGACTTCTATCAGATAAAGAAATTAAAGTGTCCTTGTATCTGGTTGAATACATATCAAATTTATCATTCAAAAGGGTTTCATTTAGCCTTATAATTTCTTTGGCAATATTCAACACTACATCCTTTTCTTGAACCTTATTCAAACCAATTGCACCAGTATCTTTTCCACCGTGCCCAGGGTCTATAATAATGAGCTGTTGCTGACCAAAAATCAGACAGAAATGTAACATTAAAATCATAAAACTGACGTTTTTGAGGCTTATCCACTTCCAAAATTTTAGAGTTATCAACATAGCACTTTCCAATTTTCATAAAATTTGATACCAATTCGCATCAAATAAAAACAATTGATATCAAAACTTATTTTATTCACAATTTGCTGATTATCAGTTATTTGTATTGCAATATACACTATTTTTCAAATATCAAAATTGACGTAAAATCTAAATCACTTTGATTATGAAAAAATTACATTATGTAACCATCTTATCATTACTTATTTCAAGTACAACTTTTGCACAAATTGGAGGTATCGAAGATTCCGTAAACGATGTTTCCGATACTATCCGAACCATTTTCCCCATTATTTTGGGCGTTATCTTCTTAATTGGCTTCCTATTTAATGCAGGTCACTTTTTTGGCGAGAATGCCGATTTAAAAAAAGGTATTACCCGCGTATTGGTCTTTGTATTGATTGCAGGAGCAGTCGTGGGCATCTTTACGTACCTCATTACCATCGTAGTGTAATGAAACGGTTCGAGGTCTATAAAAACATACGCAAGCGAGCCGTGATAATGGGTCTGCCCATATCATTGTTCGCTTTAATGATGACTGTTGTTATAGGTTCATTACTCTTTATAATCTTTTCTTTCAGCTTTACTGTTATCATTTCAGTATTTCTACTGAACGGTGTATTGTATATCGCTTTGACCCACATAACCAAGAATCCTGCTTTGATGCACATCAAAAAAGTATTCCCACAAACTATCAGCAATAAAAAAGGAAGTCGTTTATATTATGAAGAAGATTAACCTATCGGCATATCATCCCATTCTGGATATTCAAGACCATATCGTTTTTGCGAATAATGGCAACGTGGTGTTAGGCTACCAAGTGGACAATCCTGAAATCTATTCCCTTGCGGAAAAAGATTTTGAGGATATTCACGGTTCGTGGTTTCAGGCGTTTAAATCATTGCCCGTTGCAACGGTTATACATAAACAGGACATCTACCAGAAATCGGCATATTTAGCTGAAGAACTTCCGAACAAAAGCTTTTTGCAACGTGCCACTCACGATTACTTTAAAGGTCGGGAATTCATAAAGCATTCATCTTACCTATTTTTTATCCTTCCGCACAACAAAGCTTTGAACGCACCAAAGTTTGTTAACCCTTTCCGTAAGGTCGAAAAGGGTATTCATAAGCAAATAGACCACAACGTACAGGAATTTATTGCTTCGGTAAACGATGCCGTTTCCTTTGTAAACAATAGCCGAAAGGTGTCATTATCGCCATTGGGCATTGATAAAGTCCTGTCATTGACCAATGCCTACTTCAATGGATTCAACGAGGGTTTCGATACCGACATTCAATTGAAAAAATCAAATATTGAAATTGGCGACCATCATTTTGATGTGCTGGCAGTTAATAGCGAACTGTGTTTTGGCGATATCGTCCAAAGTAGCAAGACCAATGATAAATTTACTTCCGACGATTTTGTATTCCACCAAGGGTTTATTGATGGTTTAGGACTGAATCTAAACGAAAACCATATCGTCAACCAAATCATCTATCTGGATGACAAACATAAATGGCGAAAGTTGTTGGATAAGAAAATCGAGGAACTTAAAAAGAGTTCCAATTTTGGAACACAAAACAAAGTCATCTTAAAGAAGATTGAAGAAATTGTTGACAAAATCAATGAGGATGACAGTTCAAGAATTATTCGAGGACATCTGAACATTGTATTTTGGGATAAAGATGAAGCACAATTAGAAAGAATTGCTTCAAAGATAAAAACCGAGTTCAAGGAACTGGACATAGTGCCTTATTACCCAAAAGGCGAAGAAAGAAAGCAATATTTCTTAAACTCATACTGCTGTTTTACTTCCAACTTTTCAAATGAAGATTTATTTGTAACGGATTTAAAACACGCCCTTTGCCTGTATATCAACAACACAAATTATCAGACGGATGCCACAGGCGTCATCTTTAATGACAGGCAACACAACATTCCGGTATTAAAGGATGTCTGGGATGAAAAGAAGAAACGCATCAAGGCCCGGAACTTTGCCATTTTCGCACCTACTGGAGAAGGAAAATCATTTTTGGCTAACAATATCTTACGCCAATATTTTGAGCAAAATGTTCGCTTGGTCATCATTGATTTGGGTGGGTCATATTCAAAATTCGCCAAACTCTATCCCAATGACCATATCATACTTCGTTACGAGCAGGGAAAAAATTTGGGTATCAATCCATTTTATATCTCTGATGTCAATGATTTGACACCAGAGCGGTTAGAGGATTTGGCAATCTTCCTTTTAGAGCTTTTGGCTTCGGGCAAGGAAACTACAAAAGCTGAAGAAGTTGCGGTCAAAAAAGTCCTTCGATACTACTATTTACAGAATGTGGATAGAACACATTCCCTTGAAAATTTGTATCAGTTTGTGGATGTTAAAAAGGACACCCTTTTAAAAGAATTGCATATTCAGGAACAGCATTTCAATATCTATGATTTTCTGCATATTCTTTCCGAATATGTAGATGATGGTTTGTATAGTTTTCTATTCAATGTAAGCGAAGACCAGACCTACAAAATTGAGGATAAAAGGTTGATTGTTTTTGAGCTTGATGAAGTCAAGGACAATAAGGAAATCCTTTCGGTAATGCTGAAGTTGATTAAGTCGGCCATACAAAGAACAATATGGAGAAACAAGGCCGAAAAAGGTATTATCCTATTTGACGAGTTCGCAAAGCAACTCAAATTCGGGAATGTACTGGAAAGTGTTGAATTCTATTACCAAGCCATTAGAAAACAAAATGGAGCAATTGGAATTATCCTGCAATCCATTAACCAGTTGCCCAATAATTCCACATCGGCAAGCATTCTGGAAAACACACAAGTCATTTACAGCCTTCGTAATGAAAAGGGCTATGCCGAATTAAAAAACAGGCTCAACCTTTCCAGTCACGATTTGAACCAATTAAAATCCATTCGTAACAATCTTACAGGAGCACGAAAATATACCGAAATGTTCATCAAAATCGGAAAGGAAAGCAACATTTTCCGATTGGAAGTGCCACCAGAAGTCTTTTCTGCTTACCTAACTGACGGACGAGAGAGTGAAGAAATAATGAAGCTCTATGAAAAACATAACAATATGGAGAAAGCCATTAAAATATTTATTAATTCTTAAAAACAAAAATTATGAAACACACTATCAGAAAATTAATTTTATCCGCACTATTTGTAGTGCTAATTGGAAGTAACGCTTCGGCCCAGGGGATGCCAGTTTATGACAACACAAACTTTATCTCTTTTGTAAAATCATTATTGGAATCTGGTAAACAGACCGCCAATTTAATGAAGACGGTAAAATTTCTTAAAACCCAAAAAGAGAATATCGATAAAGTAAATGATGTGATTAAACAACTTCAAGCAGTCAGGGAACTGGCAAGAAACAACCAACGATTGTATGATGTTGTACAAGATGATTTGAGAGAAATCCTCAATTCACCTTTTATTAAACCTGGCGAAGTTACCCGCATTTCAGATTCCTTTGATGCCATTCTTCAAAACTCTATGGCAGGTATGGAATATATCGACCAAATACTGTCCAGCGACAACTTGAAAATGACCGATGCTGAACGTGCCGAAGTTCTAAAAGAAAAGGAACTTGAATCCAAGGAAATGGTAGCGGAAATTGAAGCAAAAACCAGACGTTATCGAGAGATTATTCAATTCCGAGAAATGCAACATAAAATCAATAACCGAGAAACCGATTACTAATGTCAGGTATTTTTTTAGGCATAGGGTTAGAGTATGTGGACACTATTTTTCAAACAATAAAAAATAGTGATTTCTCGCAATATACTATTGCGGGAATGAAGACGCTTGCCATATTGTTCTTTCTCATCAACATCCTAAAAAAATACAATGAAGGCGTTGCAAATAACGAGGGTTATACGTGGGGTTTGACCCCTGCGGAATTGGCAAAAAACTTTGCAATAGTAATTTTGGTCATTTTTTCCACACAAGTATTGGGTGTTTTCGACACTATTTTGGTGGCCATTGAAAACCAATATCGGGACACGGCACCCGCACTTCTTCCTTTGCAGATGCAAGATATTGACATCGAACAGGATGTAAGTGCTTGGGATGCCGCCACTAAAGCAATGGCAATGCTCTACGAAGCTTTGGTTACACCTTTATATGGTTTAAAGATATTATCCTTTATTGCCGGAATATTTCTCTGGCTATTGGATTTGTTTATTTACCCCTTATTCCTTGCAGAACGATTCTTTTTGTTAGGCATAATGCAAGCCTTTTTTCCCTTGGTCATCAGCTTGGCTGTTTTTGAAAAGTTCAGGTCGTTGGCATACAACTTTTTTAAGCTTTACGCTGGCGTATATATGTTAGTTCCTGCCTTCTTTCTGGTCAATGTTTTCGTGAATAATCTTTATACCGAAATCAACACCAATTTCTGGAGCGACTTATTTGGTACGGATTGGGGTAGTAATTTTTTCGCACCGCTTTTACAGTTAGGGTCTATCGGATTTATTGTATTGCTGAAATTCAAATTATATAAACGAGCGACCTCGTTCACTTTTAAACTCTTTACAGGCTGATATAGCAATAATAATTTACAGATGAAAACACCATATAAAAATATTTACAACATCCTAAAGCTCAATCGCTTTATAGTATTAACAGTCGTTATTGGAGCTGTACTAACGTGTATCATTTCGGTACTGATGGTCATAAAACTGCATAAAGAAACGGTCAGTAATGCTTTTGTGGTCAATACTGATGGAAGCGTTATTCCCTTGAAACTGGTATCTCAACAAGAAAATTTAAAAGTAGAAGTCTTGGCACAATTGGAGTTGTTCCACACCTATTTCTATAACATAGATGCCAGCAATTATGAAAAGAACTTGGAGAAAGCTCTATGGTTGGGCAATAGTTCCGTAGATGCTCTGTACCGACAGAAAAAAGCCGATGGAGTTTATAACCGTTTGTTGCAATACTCGTTGATTCAAAAAGTATTGAATATCGAATCCAAAGTTGATATTCAAAACGAACCCTACAAGTTTGAAACGAAAACCATTTTTGAAATCAATAGAGGTACTATCACAGATACTTACGAATTGACCACAACGGGAAATTTGATTCACGTTGACAGGAACTTTCCTAATAATACCCACGGATTGCTGATTACCAACTTTTTTGAAAGTACGTTACGAAAATTAGAAAATTATGAAAGCCAATAGAGGCATTTAAAAATATACAGAATGAAAGTAGAAAAAAATAAAATAGTCTTTTCCATCGTCTTGGTGTGCATCCTGCTTTTTATAGGTGGCTATGCAATGCTTGTATTGGGCGAGGACGAAGAACCGACCATTGAGAACAACCAGATTCCTGTACCGGAACTGGAAGACGACCAAAAGGAATACGATTCCAAATTGGATGCCCTAAACGATTTAAAGGAAGTAAGGGAGACCAATGCACCGAGTATTTATGATGAACGTCTGTTGGATTCCACAGGCGTATATGACCCTGATTTATTGGATAAGAAAAAAATGCAGATGGTAGATAGTATCTACCAACAAGGTCAGATTCGATATTCAGATAGAACGTTTGAAAATATAAATCCCAGATACTATCCACCAAAACCACCTATTAAGAAGGAAAAAGACACAACGGATGCCATTGTAGAAAAAGAAGCGAATGTTGAAGCCAAAGAACGTGCTTTGGAGCATCAACTCTTTTTTGCCTCGCATCCTATTGAAAATGATGATTTGAATTCAAAAAACACAGATGAATTTATTTATGTACGTGTAGATGGCACACAGACCGTGAAAACCAATTATCGGTTACAGATGCGGTTGATAAAGGATGCTACCATTTATGGACAAAGTTATTCCAAGAACACACCCATCTATGGATTTGTCAATTTTAAGCCCAATCGCACAATCATAGACATCGAGAATATCAATCATCAGCCAGTAAAATTAAAAGCCTATGATTTTCAAGATGGTAGCGAAGGAATTTATGTTGAAAACAGTTTTAAAGCAGAAGTTACCAATCAAATTGTTGGCGATATGGTGGACGATATTAATATTACTGGTGTACCGCAAGTAAGCGGTTTCAAGAAAATATTCCAACGTAACCATAAAAACGTAAAGGTTACGATAACCGATAATTACAAACTCATTTTAAGACTTCCTAAAACCAAATACCAAGGAAAGCCAATAATGGGCAATTACTAAACTTACTATTATTATGAAAAGCCCTTAAAGGGCAATTAATTAAAACGTACTCTTATGAAAATTTTAATCACATCTTTATCGTTGATTTTTTCAATGTCAATTTCAGCACAGCAACCGCTGGACACCATTTACGCCAACGACCAGAAGAACGTTGCTTTATTTTTTCCCAATCCCATTCGACAGGGCATTACCGGAGCTTCCCATTTCGTATTCACTTACAATCGTGAGAAAGAACAGTACTTTGGATTGTTACAGGCAAAGCCTGGAACGGAAAGCAACCTATTAACAGTAACAAATGATGGTAGCGTGTATTCTTATATTCTGAAGTATTCTGAAAAACTTCCAGAACTGAATTATTTTATCAACGAAAATGAAAGCATTGGTAGTGAACTTCCTGAAAAAATAAATGACGAACCCATTGCCAAACCAGTAAATGAATATTCCAACAGAATAACACATTTTCAAAAATTCAGCGAATACTTATTAAAATCCAACTTTGAACATCTTGAAACCAAGCGTAAAAAAGGAATCAAAGTACAATTGCAAAAAATGGCATACGATGCTTCTGAAGTGTATTTGGTTATAGAGGTTAAAAACAAGTCCGGAATCGATTTTGAAATAGACTATCTCAACGTATATAGAACCAACGGAAACAAAAAACGGAAAGCGTCTTACCAAAGATTGCAACAAGAAGTGATATACAAATACAAAATGCCATATTCCATTACTGATGGAGAAAGTCAATGCTTTGTGTATGTAATTCCAAAGTTTGTTTTAGGAGACAACGAAAAGTTAATGCTGGAGCTGAAGGAGATGAAAGGGAGTCGAAAGGTGGTTTTGGAGACCAGATTTTAAAAGTGATTATAACTATTTTGATTTGTGATATTAAAAGTATATTTGTTACAGATATAACAAATTGTATTCAAGCTGAAAAAAAATAGAATATGCCAAAAATAATTGATGTTGGGGTTGAGCAAGACCATATCGAATCCTTAACGAGAGCGAATGGAATAACTGCTATTTCAGAGCTTATATGGAATTCACTTGATGCTGACTCAACAGAAATTAAAATTGAATATATTAAAAATAAACTTGGTGGATTTGAAAACTTAAGAGTAATTGATAACGGACTTGGAATTGATTACGCAAAAGCTCAAGAAGTTTTTGGAAGATTAGGTGGTTCAGAAAAAAAACATTCCAATACAAGTCCAAGAGGACGACACTATCACGGAAAAGAAGGTAAAGGAAGGTATAAATCTCTTGCGTTAGGAGATTTAGTAAAATTCACTAGTGTCTATAAAAATGGAGAGTCTTTAAAAGAGTTTACAGTAACATTTGACCGCAATAATTTATCTCATTCCAACTTTAGCGATTTAAAAACACTTCCAAAAACAAACACAGAAACAGGTTTTAAAGTTGAAATTCAAAATATAAACCAAGAAAATGTAAATCAAGCTCTAGATGTAAAATTCAGAAAGGAAATAGAACAAAAATTTGCTTCCTACTGGATAAACTATTCTGATTTTAATATATATTTTAATGGTAATAAACTAGAATTTGAGTCTTTAATAAAAAATACGGATGAAACAGATTTTCTCGTAGAGGATGGAGAATTATCATACCGTTTTGTAATTAAAGTAATAGAATGGAGTTTTGACATAAAAAAGAAAACATATTTATGCAACACCAAAGGAGTTCCATTCAAAGAATTAAATCTTGGTATTCGGTCAACAATTCCTATTTCAATTTTTATACAATCACTTTATGTGGAAAAACTACATAGGGAAAATCTAATTGATTTAGAGAATTTTGATGATATTCTACAAGGTGCTTATGGAGAAGCTAAAAAATTCGCCCGTGAATATGTTAGAAAACGACTTCATTTATATTCGGGAGAATTCATTAATGAATTAAAATCAAAAGGACTTTATCCATACAAAGAAAATGCCGATTCACTTGTAGAGGAAAGCAAACGACAAGTATTTGATATAGTAGCTCTTCAAGTCAACGAGTACTTACCAGACTTTGAAAATCAAGATGATAAAAGTAAAAAGTTCACTCTTTCACTAATCAAAGAAGCATTAGAGAAAGATTCTTCTTCTCTTCAAAGAATTTTAACAGAGGTAATTGAATTACCGGATGAAAAAAGAGAAGAACTTGTTGAGATTTTAGAAGAAACCTCATTGTCAAGTATAATAGATACAATGACAGAGATTAAGAACAGGTTACGCTTTATTAATGGTCTGGAGGAATTAATTTATAATAAAGGATTAAACAAAAATGTTTTAGAAAGAAAACATTTACATAAAATTCTAGTTAACGAAACTTGGTTATTCGGAGACGAATACACTTATGGAGTAGATGATATTACACTCAAAAATGTTTTAAAAGAATACTTGAAACATTTAGGTAGAACAGATTTCGAAGAAATTGTAACGAGCGAATCAAATACTGAATTAAAAATTATTCCAGATGTTTGCCTTTGGAGACAATTCCCGCAAGGACTTCCAGGACACAAAACCAATTTGATAATTGAATTAAAAAAACCTAAAGTTGATGCTGGAGTTGAAGAGCTTATGCAAATAAAACTTTATGCATCTAGAATATGTAATGATAAAAGATTTCCTAAAGAAAAAACTAAATGGAAATTCCTTTTAATAACTAAAGATGTTAAGCCAGACATTGAACCAGAATTAGAACAAACTGATAGAAAATATGGACACGTAGTAGCTACAGATTTATATGATGTTTACGTTTTAACTTGGGGTCATATTCTTAATGAAGCTAGAACTAGGTATGAATTTATAAAAGATAAGCTGAACCTAAATTTAATGGATAACAAGCAAAATTTAGATTATTTGAAATCAAAATATAGCGAGTATCTGCCAAACCAACTCTAAAAAACCAGTAATAAAAGAAACCAAAAGAGCTATTTTAGCCAACGTACACGAAATATAGAAAATAAAAGACCAAAACATTATATGTCAGAAGACCAAAAAAGGAAATTAGAAACACAACTTTGGGGAATAGCCAACCTACTAAGAGGAAAGATAAGTGCAGACGACTACCGAGACTACATTCTCGGTTTTATCTTTTATAAATACCTGAGTGAGAAGCAATATCTATATGCAACTCAACTACTTTTAGGCGAAGAAGTTACCGATTACAAAGAAGTAACCGACACCGAAACACTTGAAGCCATCAAAGAGGAATCGCTTTTAAAGTTAGGCTACTTTTTACAACCGAAAGAATTGTTTTCCGAATTAGCGAAAAAGGGAAATGCTGATACAGAAAGCGAAAGCAATTACATTATCGAGGACTTGCAAGCGGTTATGAACCATATTGAGCAAAGCACAATGGGTACGGAATCTGAAGAAGATTTCAACGCTTTGTTTGAGGACTTGGATTTGACTTCTACAAAAATTGGTAGAACAGTTGGTGCGAGAAATGAAGTAATCGTAAAAATCTTAAATCATCTCGACAAAATCGACTTCAAATTGGAAGATATTGATGCAGACGTTTTAGGAGATGCCTACGAATATCTTATTGCAAAATTTGCAGCAGGAGCAGGAAAATCCGCAGGCGAATTTTATACGCCACAGCAAGTTTCCAAAATATTAGCAAAAATTGTAACCACAGGAAAAACAAAACTAAAATCAGTATATGACCCAACCTGCGGTTCGGGTTCATTGTTACTTCGTGTTGCACGAGAGGTTGAAGATGTATGCGAGTTTTATGGTCAAGAACTGAACCGTACTACATACAACTTGGCTCGTATGAATATGATTTTGCACGATATCCATTTTCGTGAATTCAGTATTGAGCAAGAAGATACTTTGGAAAATCCGCAACATCTAGAAAAGCGTTTTGAAGCGGTAGTTGCAAATCCGCCATTTTCGGCACATTGGAAAAGCGATAAAAATCCTTTAAACAGCACAGATGAACGTTTTAGCCAATATGGACGATTAGCACCAAAAACCAAAGCAGATTATGCCTTTATCACGCATATGATACATCAATTGGCAGACAACGGAATTATGGCAACTGTTGTGCCGCACGGAGTTCTTTATAGAGGAGCTGCCGAAGGTGTAATACGTAAATATTTAATTAAAGAACTCAATTATTTAGATGCCGTTATTGGTTTGCCTGTAAACATATTTTACGGAACATCTATTCCTACCTGTATTTTGGTGTTTAAAAAATGTAGAGAAGTGGATGATAATATTGTCTTTATTGATGCCAGCGGAGAAGACCACTATTTTAAAAATGGTAACCAAAATGAACTACGTGATGAAGATGTAGAAGAAATTATAAATACGTATCGTGCAAGGGAAACTAAAGACAAATACTCTTATGTAGCAACCTTGAATGAAATAGATGAAAATGATTATAACCTTAACATTCCAAGGTATGTAGACACTTTTGAGGAAGAGGAAGATATTGTTTTAAACGAGGTAACCGAACGCTTAATAAATTATGATAATGACCTTGAAGATGTGAACAGCGAAATTATTAGTTTTTGCAATGATTTAGGCATTATACCACCATTTAAAGTAGAAGAAGATGGAGAATAATTTAATACCAGCATTAAGATTTCCTGAGTTTACAGACCAATGGAATTGTGATAAACTCGGCTCAATTGCAACTTTCAGCAAAGGTAAAGGGATTTCAAAGGCTGATATTGACGAATATGGTGCAACGGAATGCATCAGATATGGCGAATTATATACAGTTTACTCAGAAGTAATTTCAGAAATAAAATCTAAAACCAACCTTGATATTGACAGTCTTGTTTTGAGTGATGCAAATGATGTTATAATACCAGCATCAGGCGAAACTCAAATTGATATAGCAACAGCGTCTTGTGTTTTGAAGGCAGGCGTTGCATTGAGTGGAGACTTAAACATTATTAAATCTGAAACTGATGGTGTGTTTTTATCTTATTACTTAAACAACGCTAAAAAATATAAAATAGCAAGACTTGCACAAGGTATTTCAGTTGTGCATTTGTATTCAAGTCAATTAGCTTCTTTAAACGTCAATATTCCAAGTCCAGACGAACAAACCAAAATTTCCGCTTTTCTAATGTCTATTGACAAACGCATTAAAATATTAGAAAAAAAGAAAGCTGAATTAGAGCAGTACAAAAAAGGCGTAATGCAAAAATTGTTTGCTCGTACTATTCGCTTTAAAAAAGATGACGGTAGTGATTTTCCAGATTGGGAAGAAAAGAAATTAGGCGAATTAGGCGAAACATTCAATGGATTAACAGGCAAAACAAAAGTAGATTTTGGAGAAGGAAAACCCTATATCCAATATATGCAGATATTTAGTAATTCTCAAATCGACACATCACAGTTCGGATTGGTAAAAGTTGAAGAAGGAGAGAATCAAAGTAAAGCTCAAGTCGGAGATGTATTTTTCACCACTTCATCCGAAACACCTAATGAAATAGGAACTTCATCAGTTCTAACTGTAACAGTTGACGAAGTTTATTTAAACAGTTTTTGTTTTGGGTATAGACCAAACTCATTAGATGAATTAGTTCCTGAATTTTCTCAGTTCTTTTTTAGGAGTGAAAATGTGAGAAGAAAGGTAGTCAAATTAGCTCAGGGCAGTACTCGTTTCAATATGTCGAAATTAGAGTTAATGAAACTGAAATTTGATTTTCCTAAAAAAGATGAACAAGTAAAGATTGCCAACTTTCTAATTTCTATTGACAAGTCTATAGAAAAGGTAGGTGTTCAAATTGAAGATTCAAATGTATTTAAGAAAGGACTTTTACAAAAAATGTTTGTGTAAATATGGTAAAAGTAAGAGAAATCATAAAGAAAAACATTGACAGACAAAGTCATTTTGAAGAATACTTCAAAATTATTGATATAATTCAGGCGAATGAATTTATAAATCCAGATATCTGTATTGAAAGTTGTAAGGCGTTAATAGAAGGTATTTCTAAAACTATAATAATAAATCTTGATAATACAAAAACATCAGATAATATAGACGATGATAATCTGCCTAAACTTTTCAAAGAATCAATGAATTTACTCTCAAATAACTGCGTTGATATAGAGGGCGATTTTGTTGTTCGATTTTCTGCAATTATTCAAGTTTTGGGAGAAATCAGGAATAAAAGAGGAGATATCTCGCACGGAAGAATGGCACCAAAAGCAATTTTTAGTTCGGCTAAACTTGCAAGTACAGTTAAGAATATCACAGAAAACATTCTTGAGTATGTACTTGAACATTATTTTACGCTTGATTTTGCAAACGGCAAAATGGTCTATGAAGAAACAGAAGAATACAATTCTTGGTTAGATGACAACACAGACTTTCCAATTAAGAAAGCAAAGTATAGTCAACTTCTTTACGAAAATGATTATGACGAATATGAAAGTAGATATTCAGACGAATTTTTGAAAACAGATGAAACAGAAGAAGAAGTTGTAGTTCTAGTTGAAAAACCAGTAGAAATTGAAGTACCCGAAAAAGTAGTAGTTGAAGTCGAAAAGCCAAAAGAAGAAATAAAAAAATTGGTAAATACTTTTGATGAAGCTTCTTTTTGGATTGAACCAACCACAGAAAAAGTGGCGATATTTGCGGAAACTGAAAATCTGAAAACGGAAGAACTAAGAAATCTGATAACCGATTATTTGTTTAGCGACAAAAAACCATTGCGTGATGATGTTGCAATGGCAATGAATGAAAAACCAGCATTAAAGGATAAAGCAAAGATAATTGTTCCGTTGACTGATAAAATTACCGCTTTTGCTGACCAATTAAAAAATACAACAGAGGAAGAAGAATGACCACACAACCAGAACAAATATTAGAAAACAACTTGGTTGCCCAATTAGAGAAATTGGGTTATAAAAAAGTGGTTATCAAAGAAGAAAAAGACTTATTGGCTAACCTTAAAAGTCAATTAGAGATTCATAATAAAACTACCCTTTCCGATAGTGATTTTAAACAAATTCTAAATTTCATAAATAAGGGCAATGTATTTGAACGTGCAAAGATTTTGCGAGACCGTGTTCCATATACAAATGATAAAGGCGAACATAAAACGGTTGAACTAATCAATCAAATTCATTGGTGTCAAAACGAATTTCAAGTTACCCAACAGGTAACTATGGAAGGAAAATACAAAAACCGTTATGATGTTACCATTTTAATAAACGGCTTGCCTTTGGTTCAAATTGAACTGAAAAGAAGAGGTTTAGAATTAAAAGAAGCATTTAACCAAACCAACAGATATGAACGTCATTCATATTGGGCAGGACACGGCTTATTTCAGTTTATTCAAATTTTTGTAATCAGCAATGGTGTTAACTCAAAATATTACGCTAACAGTCCAATAAAAGCACGTTCTTTTAAACAAACATTTTATTGGAGTGATGTAGAAAATAAACTGAATACACAACTCGCCACTTTTACCGATATTTTTTTAGAGCCTTGCCACATTTCAAAAATGATTTGCAAATATGTGGTGCTTAACGAATCACAAAAAATATTGATGGTGCTTCGTCCTTACCAATTTTATGCTGTAGAAGCAATTATTGAGCGAGTAAAAAGCACAACAAAATACGGTTACATTTGGCATACCACAGGTTCAGGAAAAACATTAACTTCCTTTAAAACAGCTCAAATTTTAACCAATTTACCAAATGTCCATAAAGTAGTTTTTGTAGTTGACCGACGGGATTTAGATTACCAAACCACCAAAGAATTTAATAGTTTTAGCAAAGGTAGTATTGACGGAACAAATAACACCAATACACTTGTAAAACAAATGGTTGGAGACAATAAACTGATTGTTACAACCATACAAAAATTAAATACCGCAATTAGCAAAAAAAGATATTTGAGCAGAATGGAAACGCTCAATGACAAACGCATTGTATTTATTTTTGACGAATGCCATCGTTCTCAATTCGGCAAAACTCACGAAGACATTAAAAACTTCTTTACCAATTGCCAAATGTTTGGTTTTACTGGAACACCGATTTTTGAAAAAAATGCAGGAACTAATGAATTTGGAAAGCGAACAACCTCAATGCTTTTCGATAAAATTCTTCATAAATATGTAATTACAGATGCGATAAGAGATGAAAATGTTTTAAAATTCTCAATCGAATATATCAGCACTTTTAAGAAGAAAGATCATATTTTAGATATTGACGTAGAAGCCATTGATGAAGCAGAAGTAATGAACGCACCAGAGCGTTTAAACAACATTACCGACTACATTATTACCAATCATAATCGTAAAACGCATAGCAGAGAATTTACGAGCATTTTTGCAGTTTCCAGTATTGACACATTAATCGAATATTACAAATTATTTCATCAGAAAAAGGAAGATGGAAACCATAATTTACGTTTAGCAACCATATTTTCATATCAAGCTAACGAAGACGATAAAGACGCAGTTGGTAGTTTTATAGATGATGAATTTTTAATGGCTGCCGAACCGCAAGCAGAATATGGCAACCAACATTCAAGAGACTATCTCGAAGACTTTATTGGTCATTACAATAAACAGTTTAGCACAAATTTTACGACAAAAGACAGCAAGAGTTTTTACAACTATTACAATGATGTTGCAAAGCGAGTTAAGCACAAACAAATTGACGTTTTGTTAGTCGTTAATATGTTTCTAACAGGATTTGACAGTAAATCATTGAACACGCTTTATGTTGACAAAAACCTTAAATATCACGGATTAATTCAAGCATATTCTCGAACAAATAGAATTCTGAACGAATTAAAATCACAAGGAAATATTGTTTGTTTTAGAAACTTAAAGGGTGCAACAGACGAAGCCATTTCACTTTTTTCAAACATCAATGCGAAAGATGAAATAATAATGCAACCTTATGAAGAATACGTTGCAAAATTTAATCAGGCATTTATAGCATTATTGCAAATTGCACCAACAGTAAACAGCGTAAACGACCTTCCAAGCGAAGAAGAAGAATTAGAATTCATAAAAGCTTTTAGAGAGTTAATGCGTTTAAAAAATGTATTGGCAACCTTTACCGAATTTGATTTTGTTGACCTGTCAATGGACGAGCAAAACTTTGAAGATTACAAGTCCAAATATCTTGACCTTTATGACAAGGCAAAATCGGCACACTTGAAAGAGAAAGTTTCAATTCTGCAAGATGTGGACTTTGAATTGGAATTAATACATAGAGATGAAATTAATGTAACCTACATTTTAAAGTTGTTAGCAAAACTGAAAGATGCAGATGTAGAGGAGCAAGACAAACAGAAAAAAGCGATTTTGGAATTATTGGCAGGAGATGCACAAATGCGTAGTAAGCGTGAATTAATTGAGCGATTTATTCAAGAAAACTTACCAAATATAGAAGATTCGGACAATGTGCCAGACGAGTTTGCCAACTATTGGAGTATAGAAAGAATGGCAGCGATTGAAAATTTAAGTATAGAAGAAAACTTGAATTCCGAAAAGCTGCAAGAAGTTATCGGAAATTATTTGTTTACCGAAAAAGCACCGTTGCGAGACGAAATTATCGGAATGTTGAATGAAAAACCAAGCTTAAAGGAACGGAAATCAATTGCGGAACGAGTAACGGAAAAAATAATAGGTTTTGTAGAAACTTTTATTAGTGGAATAACCAGACCATAAAGAAGTGTCAACGCTTACTTCCGAACTAAATAACAAACATCGGAAACCAAGCAGAATTTAAAAATCCCTTATGTACCCAGAACTGAACTAAAAATATCATAAGGGTTTGACACATTGACGAACTTATTTTTAATAATCTTTTCTGCCTGTTTTAAAACCAATCCGTTCCCTGTTCTGCTGTTCAATCTGTACTTTATCCTTTTGGAGCAAATAATTCATTGCCTGATGAATATCCTTAAATTTTACGTTCATTTCTTTTTCGAGCTGGGCAATATGTTCTTTAAGGTTGCTATAATCTGTAAGATGCTGTCTTAAAGCTACAAAAGCACGCATAATGGATATGTTTACATCAATGGCTTTGTCGCTGTTCAGTACGCTAGAAAGCATTGCCACGCCCTGTTCGCTAAAGGCAAATGGAGTGGCAGGACTAAATTTAATGTTCTCTGGAAGGTTATCACAGTTTGTGATAACCTCTTTCCATTCATCTTTTGAAAGCTGAAACATAAAATCATCCGGAAAACGTTTCAAATTACGCCTAACCGCTTGTTTTAGTACTCTAGTTTCTACTTCATATAATTCGGCTAGGTCAAAATCAAGAATAACTTTGTTTCCTTGAATATTGTGAATTTTATTTTTTATTATCGATAGTTCCATTGTCTTTATATTTAGGATATTATGAATTTTGTGATGCTAATTTTGAGATAGGTTCGTTTTCTATCTCGTTGAATTGGGCCCTTAATTTTTGCATATCGTCACTCACTTTTCGCTCAATGACCTTGGCATAAATTTGGGTTGTAGATATTCGGGAGTGACCCAACAGTTTTGAAACTGTCTCTATCGGCATTCCATTGCTCAATGTAATTGTTGTTGCGAACGTATGTCTGGCGATGTGAAATGTGAGGTTTTTTTTAATACCGCAGACATCGGCAATTTCCTTTAAATAGGAGTTTAGTTTTTGATTTGAAATTTTAGGAAATATACTTCCTTGTGCCATAGATTTGCGATTGCTCTTATATTTTTCAATGATTTGCAATGCTTTTGGCAATAAGGGTATTCGTATTGGTTTTGTCGTTTTTTCTCGTCTATAATAAATCCAAAGTTCCCCGTCGATTCCGATACTTATATTATCCGCAGTCAAGTGGATAACATCGATATAACTTAAACTGGTATAGCAACTAAAAACAAATAAATCCTTTACCAATTCCAATCTTGGAATGCTAAATTGTTTATTTTCTATCTTTTGAAGCTCTTCAAGACTTAAAAAGCCTCTTTCGTTTTTAATGAATTTAGATTTGAAATTGATAAATGGGTCGCGTTGAATCCAACCCAATTTAAATGATAAATTTATCATCTTTCTAAAACGCTCAATATGCTTCATTACGGTATTGTTGCCCATTGGCTTTTGATGGTCTTCCGGTATGTAGTCTCGGAGGTATTTCTCAAACTTTATAATAAAGTGATAATCAAGTTCCCGTAAATAAAGGTCTGTGGTCTTATAGGATTTCGATAAAAATTTGGAGATATAACTCTGTGTAGTGTAATAATTTTTTTGTGTTCCCCACTTTAATTTGTTTACCATATCTTCATTATGGTAATTGATAATATCTGTAATGGAGCGATTATTTTCGTCATTACCGAAATATCGAGCCTTAACGACCTGTGCGGTAATCAATTTATGCTCATTCATTAAATCGCGATAACATTTAAACAGATGATTGTAAGTTTCATCTAAATAACTGTTTAGAATTCTTGATTTTTGGTTTGTTCCCCGAGCTCTGTTTTTATGTACATCCCAATCAGACACTAAAACTTTTCGTTTTAAACTGATGGTAGCCCGCTTACCGTTTACCGTAATTCTTGCGTAAATTGATGCTTGGTCATTTTTTGCCCTGGAGAAGTCAGCCCAGAACAAAATACTGAAGGTGGAAGATGTTTTCATTATTTCGTCTTTTAGTTAACAATAATTCGTTGTTATCAGACGAAAGTCAAATCACTTATAAAGATACATTTATTTATTGATTAGCAGACCGTTGGTTATAAATCTGGTCAACACTTTTTGATTTTTTAATTTGTTATCCGATTTGTTGACGTTTTTAATCAAAACATATCAATTCTTATGATATTCTTAAAACCAGAAAAACCTGTAAATCATACGATTAACAGGTTTTTGGTATAGATTGATACTATAATTAGTCGGGGTGGCAGGATTCGAACCTGCGGCCTCCACGTCCCAAACGTGGCGCGATAACCGGGCTACGCTACACCCCGAATTTTAAATAAATCCAAATAATTAATAAAAATTAAATTTATTTAAACCCTTAATTTTAGAAGTGTAGTTTATGCCGCACTTGATGTGGTACTACACTGCGAATAATTTCGGTCTGCAAATATAATACTATTAAGATAGTATACAAACAATTATTCAAAAATTAGTTTATAAGGTCTTTCAATAGCTTCTTGCAATTCATAAACACCAACATTTCTACTTTTTCTTATGGTTTCTTTTCCTTCAAAAAACACTAAAATTGTTGGTTCAACAAAAGCGCTGTATTTTGCTGCTACTTCAGGAGAAAAATTCAAATCAATGGTGTAAAAACTAATTTTAGGGAAATTGGTAATCAGTAAGTTTTTAACTTTTGGCTCTAAAGACTCTCCTACATTGCAAGAAATAGTATTAAAATACAATAGTACTGCTATTTCAGATTTTAAAATTTCTTCAAGTTCTTCAAGTGAATTTATAGATGTTGATTTGTTCATTTTAAAAAATTATAGCTATTAAATCTATGCAAAAATATGCTATTTCTTCTAGAATGATAGGATATTAAAGATACTTATAATAGCATTATGAAAAACTATAAACAAACACCTAAATTTATAATAAAATGCCATAAATTTGTTCATCAAAATAAAAATAAGAATTATGTCTGATACTATAGAAAGAATAAAATGTTTAATAATTGGTTCGGGACCTGCAGGTTATACAGCTGCAATTTATGCTGCAAGAGCAGATTTGAAGCCTATCATGTATACTGGAATGCAAATGGGAGGTCAATTAACAACAACTACTGAAGTAGATAATTTTCCTGGTTACCCAAATGGAACTGATGGAACTGCTATGATGGAAGATTTAAAAAATCAGGCAGAACGTTTCGGTACGGAAGTTAGATTTGGCTTGGTTACAAAAGTAGATTTTAGTAAAGAAGTAGGAGGGATTCATAAAATTACGGTTGATGAATCAATTCAGATTGAAGCTGAATCGGTAATTATTTCAACAGGTGCTACAGCAAAATATTTAGGTTTAGAAAGTGAACAGCGTTTAATTGGTGGTGGAGTTTCTGCTTGTGCAACTTGTGATGGTTTCTTTTATAGAAAACAAGATGTTGTTGTGGTTGGTGCAGGTGATACAGCAGCTGAAGAAGCAACGTACTTATCTAATATTTGTAATAAAGTTACATTATTAGTAAGAAAAGATTATATGAGGGCTTCAAAAGCAATGCAACATAGAGTTGATAAAACCGCAAATATTGAAGTAAAATATAATACTGAAATAGATGAAGTTTTAGGTGATAACGTTGTAGTTGGTGTGAGAGCAGTAAATAATAAAACGGGTAAAAAAGAAGTAATTGATGTTACAGGTGTTTTTATTGCCATTGGTCACAAACCAAATACGGATATTTTTAAAGGTATTTTAGATATGGATGAAACAGGTTATTTAATTACCAAAGGTAAATCTACCAAAACTAATTTACCAGGTATTTTTGCCGCTGGTGATGTGCAGGATAAAGAATACAGACAAGCTGTAACAGCTGCTGGAACTGGTTGTATGGCAGCCTTAGATGCTGAACGTTATTTAGGTTCGTTGGATTAAAAATAAGAATTGTTTAGAAATATTAAAGTCTGGGTTTATACTCAGACTTTTTTTGTTGATTGACGATTGTAATCGTTTTCGTAATTTTAATAAAAAAAATATATTTATTACAAAATACGAATTAATTTTGTACTCTCAAACAATAAAAAATGAATTTATTATCTCATAGTTACGTCATATTATTTTTAATTATTTTAATTGGGTTTATTATAGGTCGAATTAAAATTAAAGGAATATCATTAGATGTGTCCGCTGTTATATTTGTAGCTTTAGTTTTTGGGCATTACGGATATGAAATACCAAAAGATTTTCAATATTTAGGATTGGTATTATTTATTTTCACTATTGGAATACAGGCAGGACCTAGCTTTTTTGAATCATTTAAAAAACAAGGGAGAGAATTAGCGATACTAGCTTCAATACTAATTATTACTGCTGGAACTATAGCGTATTGTGTTTATTATTTTGGAGGTATTGATAAGAATTTAACTATTGGGTTGTTAAATGGATCCCTAACAAGCACACCAGGTTTGGCAGCGGCTATAGATGCTACAGGTTCTTCATTGGCTTCAATTGGTTATGGTATTGGTTATCCTTTTGGGGTAATAGGAGTCATACTTTTTGTTAGTTTAATGCCAAAAATTATTGGAGTTAAAGTAAAAGAAGAAGAAGAAAAATATAAAAAAGAACTCTCAATAGATCATCCTGAAATTTTAAGAAAATATTACATTGTAGAAAATGAAAATGTAATAGGAAAAAACTTAGGGGAATTAAACATTCGTTTTATGACTAAAGCGGTGATTTCAAGAGTTATGCATAACAATCATGTGATTGCACCTTCACCAGAATTGGTTCTTCAAAAAGGAGATATTATTAAAGCAGTAGGTACATTAGATGCCTTAGAAAGGGTAACAATTTTAGTTGGGCCAGAAACAGATACTGAAATTCCTACGGATAAGAATTACGAAGTAAGAGCTATTTTAGTAACTAATAAAGAGGTTGTAAAAAAAACATTGGGACAATTAAATATGTTTAATACCTATGGAGCAACCGTAACCAGAATTAGACGTTCAGGTATTAATATTTCACCAAGTCCATCGTCAACACTAAAATTTGGAGATAAAATTATTGTTGTTTGTAATGAGGAAAATATGAAACGTGTAAGTCATATTTTTGGTGATGATGATCGGAAGCTATCAAATACGGACTTCTTTCCTATTGCGGCCGGTATTTTATTGGGTATTTTAGTTGGAAAACTAAGTGTTAATTTTGGAGACTTTTCGTTTAGCCTCGGTTTAACAGGAGGTATTTTGTTAGTCGCTTTAATATTAGGTCGCACTGGAAAAACAGGACCCATAATGTGGACTATGACGGGTGCAGCCAACCAATTATTAAGACAATTTGGATTGCTGTTCTTTTTAGCTGCCGTTGGTACAAATGCAGGCTCAAGCTTAGTTGAAACTTTTTCAGAATATGGGGTTGAATTATTTGCCTATGGGATAATTATCACCCTTGTACCAATGATTATTACCACAATTATTGCTCATTATTTTATGAAATTGAATATGCTTGTTTTACTAGGTACTTTAACAGGAAGTATGACAAGTACTCCAGGTTTAGCAGCTTTAGATAATATGACAGATACTGATGCCCCAGCTGTGGCTTATGCAACGGTTTACCCAATTGCAATGGTTTTATTAATTATAGTAGTGCAAATATTGAGTTTAATTTAAAACAATGTTATTTTATATAATTATTTCAAAGAATAGTTTGCATATTTAAAAATCTATGCTAAATTTGTCAAATAATGAAGAATAATACATTAAATATGAATTGGTGGTGGAACTCTCTTAAACAATAAGCGAGCTAGATCTACTATATTTATATATCCATATATAACAAAAGGACTTATCGCAAGATAAGTCCTTTTTTATTTCAAAAAAAATGAAAAAAATAAAATTTAAAACAATTTCTAAAACTCAATTGGCTGATACAATTACACCTGTTGGAATGTATTCAAAAATTAGAGATAAATATGCCAATAGTTTATTGTTAGAAAGTTCAGATTATCACAGTAAAGAAGAAAGTTTTACATTTATTTGTGTTGAACCTATTGTGACATTAAAAGCCGATAAAAATACTTTTTCGTATCACTATAAAAATATGGAACTCGATACAAAAAGTATTGATAAAAACTTTTATAATATTTTTGAAACATATTCTAAAACCATTGAAATAGATTGTGAAGAAACTATAAAATCATATAATGGTTTTTACGGATATATTTCATACAATTCTATTCAATATTTTGAAACTATAAAGTTAAAAGCTAAAAAAGCACCTTCTGAAATTCCAGACTTTCAGTTTAGTTTTTTTAGGTTTATAATTGCAATCAATCATTTTAATGATGAATTAACACTTATTGAAAACATTGAAGAAGGCGAGGAGTCAAGAATAGAAGAAATTCAAACCTTAATAAATGCGCGTACCTACGGTTTGTATAAATTTGAAGCCATAGGTAAAGAATCTTCAAATTGTACAGATGAAGAATTTAAAAATAACGTTGCAAAAGGGAAGGAACATTGCAAACGAGGTGATGTTTTTCAATTAGTATTATCGCGTCAGTTTCAACAAAAATTTTCAGGCGATGAGTTCAATGTGTACAGAGCATTACGTTCTATAAATCCATCTCCATATTTGTTTTATTTTGATTATGGGAACTTCAAATTAATGGGATCTTCACCAGAAGCGCAAATTAAAATTGATGAAGAAAAAGCCATAATTAACCCAATTGCTGGAACGTTTAGAAGAACAGGTGATATGGCTAAAGATATTTTGTTAGGTGAAAAACTTTCAAACGATAAAAAAGAAACTGCCGAACATGTAATGTTGGTAGATTTAGCGCGTAACGATTTAAGCAAACACGCAAGTAACGTTCAAGTTGAGGTTTTTAAGGAAGTTCAATATTTTAGTCACGTTATACATTTAGTATCAACAGTTCAAGGGAAGCCAAAAGGGAAAGCTATTGAAATTGTAGGAGATACATTTCCGGCAGGAACTTTAAGCGGTGCACCAAAATTTAAAGCTATGGAATTAATTGATACCTATGAAAATCAGACTCGTGGTTTTTATGGCGGTGCCGTTGGTTTTATTGGGTTAGATAACAGCGTGAATTTGGCTATAGCCATTCGTTCTTTTGTGAGTAAGAAGAATACTTTATACTATCAAGCAGGAGCAGGAATTGTAATGAAATCAACTGAAGAAGGTGAGTTACAAGAAGTAAATAACAAGTTGGCTGCTTTGAAAAAAGCATTAATCTTAGCAGAAAAAATTTAAATAGTTGGCAGTAAACAGTTTGAAGTTTTTAATGGAAGTGAAAGATTACAACAATTAAACAGTTCAACAATTAAACGATTAAACATGAAGATAATAATATTAGATAATTACGATTCATTCACTTACAACCTTGTTCACATGGTTGAAGCTATTACTGGTGAATATCCAGCGGTTTTTAGGAATGATGAAATTTCAATTGAAGCTATTAATGCATACGATTTAATTATTTTATCGCCAGGCCCAGGTATTCCAGATGAAGCAGGAATATTAAAAGAAGTCATTAGAACGTATGCACCAACAAAACCAATTTTTGGAGTTTGTTTAGGTTTACAAGCCATTACTGAAGTTTTTGGTGGTTCATTAGAAAATTTAGATTCCGTTTTTCATGGAGTTGCAACTACCATAAAAGTGACAGATTTAGATGCTTTGATTTATAAAGGTATGCCTGCTGAATTTGAAGTAGGACGTTATCATTCTTGGATTGCATCATTGAAAGATTTTCCTTCAGAATTAGAAATAACAGCTGTTGACGAGTTTGGAGACATTATGTCATTACAACATAAAACATATAATATTAGCGCAGTGCAGTATCATCCTGAATCTATTTTAACACCTTTAGGAGAACAAATTGTACGAAATTTTATAGAAGCAAATAAAAATGGATAGAATTGGTTACATAGCGAAATAGAAGCAGAATGTCATATCGAGCGCAGTCGAGATATTTTATAAATGAAAATGGTATAGAATTGGTCACTGAGCATAGTTGAAGTGAAATAGTTAAGATTTCGACTCCGCTCAATCACCATAATATAAAAAATTATAATGAAAACAATATTAAATAAACTATTTGAACAACAACGTTTATCCAAGCAAGAAGCTAAAGAAGTACTCATTCAAATAGCAAATGAAACTTACAATACATCTCAAATGGCTTCATTTTTAACCGTTTTTATGATGCGTCCAATTTCAGTAAATGAATTGGCTGGTTTTAGAGAGGCTTTGTTAGAATTGGCTGTAAAAGTAGATTTATCTGAATTTAATACTATTGATTTATGTGGTACAGGAGGAGATGGTAAAAATACATTTAACATTTCAACCTTAACTTCATTTGTAGTTGCAGGAACAGGTAATAAAGTAGCGAAACATGGAAATTACAGTGCTTCATCAGTAAGTGGCTCTTCAAATATGTTAGAATATTTAGGCTATAAATTTACAAATGATGAAGCAACTCTGAAAAGTCAAATAGAGAAAGCAAATATTTGTTTTTTACACGCTCCAATGTTTCACCCAGCAATGAAAGCGGTTGGACCGGTTCGTAAGGAATTAGGTTTAAAAACCTTTTTTAATATGTTAGGTCCACTAGTAAATCCTAGTAATCCGCAAAATCAATTAGTGGGTGTTTTTAATTTAGAAGTTGCCAGAATTTATAATTATTTATTGCAAGATGCTTCAAAAAATTATGGAATTGTTTATAGTTTAGATGGTTATGATGAAATTTCTTTAACAAGTGGATTTAAATTGTTTACAAAAGAAAATGAACAATTAATCACACCAGAAGAATTAGGTTTGAAAAGTTTAAAACAGTCTGAAATTTTTGGAGGTAATACTGTAGCTGAATCAGCCAAGATATTTGTTTCAATTTTGGATGGAAAAGGAACAGAAGCTCAGAATAATGCAGTGTTGGCAAATGCGGCATTTGCATTAAAAATATTAGATAAAACTAAATTATTTGAAACGGCTTTTGAAGAAGCAAAAGAATCTTTGATTAGTTTAAAAGCAAAGGAAAGTTTGAAGAAATTAATAAATTTTTAATTACGAATTTCAAATTGAAATGAAAGAAAATATTATTCAAATTAAAAGTTATGATTTTGCAATTCGTATTGTTGAGTTATACAAGTATTTAATTGAAGAAAGAAAAGAGTATGTACTAAGTAAACAATTATTAAGATCTGGAACATCAATTGGTGCAAATGTAGAAGAAGCAATTGGTGGTCAAAGTAGAAAAGACTTTTTTGCGAAATTATCAATATCATATAAAGAAGCAAGAGAAACCCATTATTGGATTCGGTTATTGACAGATACTGGATATTTAACAATAGAAAAAAGTAAATCATATTTAGATGACGTTGAGGAAATATTAAAAATTATTGGAAGCATTCAAAAAACAATTCGTAATTCATAATTAAAAATTCATAATTATTACATGAACATTTTAGATAAAATAATAGCACATAAAAAGCAAGAAGTTGCTCAATTAATGAAAGAAGTTTCTCTTGAAAAATTAGTGAAAAGCCCTAATTTTAGTAGAACACCAATTTCATTAAAACAAGCTTTAACGTCCAAAAACTCTACAGGAATTATTGCTGAATTTAAAAGAAAATCTCCTTCAAAGGGAATTATTAATGATAAAGTTTCTATAATTGAAGTGACTCAAGGATATTTAGAAGCCAATGTTGCAGCGCAATCTATTTTAACTGATACTCAGTTTTTTGGAGGTAGTATTTTAGACATTATGCAAGCAAGAACGGTGAATGAAATTACTCCAATTTTAAGAAAGGATTTTATAGTTGATGGATTTCAAATTGTAGAAGCTAAGGCAATAGGAGCTGATGCAATTTTGTTAATTGCTGCTTGTTTAACCGAGCAAGAATTGAAAAATTATGGAAAATTGGCTGAAGATTTAGGTTTGGATGTTTTGTATGAAGTACATAACCAAGAGGATTTAGATAAAATTGAGTTAGACCATAAAATTATAGGAATTAACAATAGAAATTTACAAACGTTTGAAGTTGATTTAGAACATTCTATTAAATTGGCAAGTCAAATACCGGATAGTTGTATTAAAGTTTCAGAAAGTGGGTTGAGTAATCCAAGAGTTATAATGGGATTAAAAGAATATGGCTTTCAAGGTTTTTTAATTGGTGAAAATTTTATGAAAACTGAAAATCCAGGTTATGCTTGTCAAGAATTTATTTCTCAAATTAGATAAAAAATGAAAATTAAAGTTTGCGGAATGCGTGATAAAGAAAATATTGAAAGATTAATAGCTTTGAAACCTGATTTTGTGGGCTTTATTTTCTATGATAAATCAAAGCGTTTTGTAACGGATTTTCCAAAAGTTGATTTTCCAAAAGAAATAAAAAAAGTAGGTGTTTTTGTCAATGAATCAATTGAAGAAGTTTTAAGTATAGTTGTGAAATATCAATTAGATTGTGTTCAGTTACATGGGGAAGAATCACCTGAATATTGTGAAAAATTGCATAATAGTCATCTTGAGCGCAGTCGAAAGATCAATTCGGATTCTGTTAAGTTGGGTATTATAAAAGCTTTTTCAGTAGATGAAAACTTTGATTTCAACACTACAAAACAATATGAAAATTGTTGTAGTTACTTTTTGTTTGATACAAAAGGAAATGATTATGGTGGAAATGGTATCAAATTTAATTGGGAAATGCTTCAAAAATATAAGGGGAGCATTCCTTTTTTATTAAGTGGTGGTATTTCAGCAAAAGATGTTGATGAAATTAAAAAAATAAGTCAACCTAAATTTATGGGTGTTGATGTAAATAGCGGTTTTGAAATTAAACCAGGGCTAAAAGATATAGAAAAATTAAAAGAATTTAAAAGCAATCTATTATGAATTATTTTGTAGACGAAAATGGATATTACGGACAATTTGGAGGCGCTTACATTCCTGAAATGTTATATCCAAATGTAGAAGAACTTCGTCAAAAATATTTAACAATAATGCTGGAGCCTTCTTTTCAAAAGGAGTTTCAAGAACTATTAAAAGAATATGTTGGAAGGCCAACGCCGTTGTATTTTGCAAAACGTTTGTCTGAAAAATATAACACAAAAATTTACTTAAAGCGTGAAGATTTATGCCATACAGGCGCACACAAAGTTAATAATACCATTGGGCAAATTTTAATGGCTAAACGTTTAGGGAAAACTAGAATTATTGCAGAAACAGGTGCCGGACAACATGGTGTTGCAACGGCTACCGTTTGTGCCTTAATGGGTATTGAATGTATTGTGTACATGGGAGAAATTGATATTGCACGTCAAGCACCAAATGTCGCTCGTATGAAAATGTTAGGTGCAACAGTTGTCCCTGCTTTATCAGGAAGCAGAACATTAAAAGATGCTACAAACGAAGCAATTAGAGATTGGATCAATAATCCTGTTGATACTCATTATATTATTGGTTCAGTAGTAGGACCACATCCGTATCCAGATATGGTAGCTCGTTTTCAATCAGTTATTTCAGAAGAAATTAAAAAACAATTGTTAGAAAAAGAAGGAACTGAAAATCCTGATTATGTGATTGCTTGTGTTGGAGGTGGAAGTAATGCTGCAGGTGCTTTTTATCATTATTTAGATGAAAAATCCGTGCAATTAATTGCTGTTGAAGCAGCTGGCTTAGGAATTAATTCTGGTGAAAGTGCAGCGACAAGTGTTTTAGGAAAAGAAGGAATTATTCACGGAAGTAAAACGTTATTAATGCAAACTGAAGATGGTCAAATTACAGAACCTTATTCCATTTCTGCAGGATTAGACTATCCGGGAGTTGGACCTTTACACGCTCATTTATGTGAGTCTAAAAGAGCTGAATTTATGGCTGTAACGGATGATGAAGCTATGCAAGCAGGTTTAGAATTGTGCAAATTGGAAGGAATTATTCCTGCAATAGAAAGTTCACACGCTTTGGCTGTTTTTAAAAAGAAAGAATTTAAAGAAAAGGATGTTATTGTATTAAATTTATCAGGAAGAGGAGATAAGGATTTAGATACATATATAAACTATTTTAAGTTGTGAAATTTAAAACGTCATGCTGAACTTGATTCAGTATCGCACCCAAAGAGAAATAAATGAAACAAAGTTATGTGTATATATTAGCAAATGAATATAGAACAACATTTTATATAGGTATAACTTCAAATTTAAAAATAAGAGTTCAACAACATATTAAAGGGTGTGGTTCAAAATTCACATCAAAATATAATACACAGTATTTGGTATATTTTGAAGAATTTACAGCTATTAATCAAGCAATTTTGAGAGAAAAACAATTAAAAAATTGGCATCACGATTGGAAAATTAATTTAATCACGGAAATTAATCCGAAGCTAAAAACCTTAAAATTCTGATGCGACCCTGAAACAAGTTCAGGATGATGGATAAAAAATAATTATTATGAATAGAATAAATCAAAAATTACAGGAAGATAAAAAATTGTTGTCTATTTATTTTACAGCTGGGTATCCTGAATTGAATGATACAGTTTCAATTATTGAAAACCTAGAAAAAAGTGGTGTTGATATGATAGAAATTGGATTGCCATTTAGTGATCCTTTAGCTGACGGACCAACAATTCAGGCAAGTTCAACAACTGCTTTGAATAATGGAATGACAAGTAAAATACTTTTCAATCAATTAAAAGACATAAGAAAAACAGTGTCAATTCCTTTATTAATTATGGGTTATTTTAATCCTATGATGCAATACGGAATAGAAAATTTTTGTAAAAAATGTGCTGAAATTGGTATTGATGGATTGATAATTCCAGACTTACCAGTTAAAGAATACACGGAGAAATATAAAGCTATATTTGAAAAATATGGATTGATAAATGTATTTTTAATAACACCTCAAACTTCTGATGAACGCATTTGTTTTGTTGATGAAATTTCAAACGGATTTATTTATATGGTGAGTTCTGCAGCTGTTACAGGTTCTCAAAGTGGGTTTGGGAATGTTCAAGAAGCATATTTTAAACGTATTGCTTCAATGAATTTAAAAGCGCCTCAAATTATTGGTTTTGGAATTTCAAATTCAGAAACATTTCTACAAGCTACTAAGTTTGCAAAAGGAGCAATTATAGGTTCAGCATTTGTGAATCATCTCACAAAAAACGGAGTAAATTCTATCAGTAAATTTGTTGAAGCAATTCGCTAAAAATGTTTTGCAAATAAATTAATTCACTTTTAATAATTTAATGTCAAATACTAATACGGATCCCCCCGGAATTCCATTATAATTTTTACTGCCATATCCTAATTGTGAGGGAATTAAAAGAATTCCTTCACCACCTTCATTAAAATACGTAATTCCTTCTGTCCACCCAGCAATAACTTGTTGTAAGTTAAATGAAATTCCTGCTGAATTGCTTTGATCGAATACAGTACCATCTAAAAAGTAGCCCTTATAATTAACTGTAACATTAGAATTACTGTTTGGTTTAGCTCCTTCTCCTTGCATTTCTATAACATAGAACAAACCAGAATTACTTTTCTCAGCAACTAAATTATGATCTTCAATATATTGAAGAATAGCTTCTTCGGTTTGAATTTTATTAGTTGAATCTTTCTTATTACAAGAAATAAATAACAGTATTAGTATAAGGGGAAAATATGATTTCATAAGTTGATTTGTGAATTTAATTTGTTTGCGAATATAAGGTAAATTAGATTTATATGAAAAATATTTTCCAACGATGAATTGAAGTAAATCAACTAGTTTTTAGGAGTTATAAATTTTAGTATTAAATTGCGAGATTGGCAATAGATTAATAACTTTGAAATCTAACTAAAAAAAATAATACTTATGGAATTACCAAAAAGAGCTGGAAATAGCCCAATAGCAATAGAATTAGAAGAAGGAAGAAAATATGCTTGGTGCACTTGCGGTTTATCTGAAAATCAACCATTATGCGATGGAAGTCATAAAGGAAAAGGAATGAGTCCGCATATTTTTGTTGCAGAAAAAAAGGAAACAAAACATTTTTGTACATGCAAACAAACAAAAAACGGTCCTTTTTGTGATGGTTCTCACAAATAATTAAAACACTTAAAAATATTTTTTGTATTGTAAAACTCTAAAATCAAAGGTGTTGAATTTAGGATTTTGTTGTTTTAATAGTTTGTATTGTGGATTGCTTCCAACGGCACGGTTTGCTGCACCAGACGGAGCTGTTAATGAGACAACTTTTATTTTTCTTGAACCTTCAATTGTAAATTGGTGTATTCTTGGAGTTTCTAATGAAATTGATTTTAGTATAATATGTTGCTCTTTTAATTGTCTCCTTAAATGATATTCTGGCCCATTTTTACTGTTTCCTCCCGTAAGTAATAAAGTGTGAATCCTTGGTGGTTTTTTCAAAAAATAAACCATATCTCGAAGCAAAATATTCATCATTCCTAAATCTGAAGCATCCATTTTTTTTCTTTCACAAGAAGCCACAATATCGCAAATACCAATATTGTTTTCAATTAAGAAATTTTTTCGTTGTTCAATAGCAAATTCAGTAGTTTCAAAATGTAAATTTAGGTTGAATATTTTGTCTAAAATTCTCCATAATTGTCCATCAATACTTCCATAGCAAAAATTCACATCACCTTTTTTTAAAATTCCCATTGAAAATCTGGGTGGAGGCAGTGTGCCAACAATTAATTTAGTAGCATTTTTAGGAATATAAGGTTTGTAAGGATGTTTATGAGTTAACATTTTATGAAGAGGATTTTTATATAATTGTTAAAACTACTAATAAAAAATTCAATACCTAATTCAAGTGAAAAATACTATGTAAATTTGAACACTAATAAAATTAGATGTTTGAATTAATAAAAAGGTTTATTAAAAGTTTAGATTTTTTGAGGGGAACTATTTTGGCTATAGCTATGATAGTTCCAGTTTTTGCAAGCCAACAATTTTTTAATACTACTGATTTTGGATTTAGCATTGCGCTAGGTGTTTTATTTTGTTCCCCAGCAGATGTTCCTGGAAGTAAAAAACATATTTTTTTCGGAATATTAGTGTCTATTGTGTTAGTTTTTAGTTTAACGATGCTTTTTGGTTCTATAGCCAATATTTTATGGTTGTTAATTCCTTTGTTAGGGTTTTTTGTATTTGCCGTTTCCTTTCTTTCAGTTTTTGGTTTTAGAGCTTCTTTAATATCTTTTTCGGGGTTGTTTGCAATTGTATTGAGCTTTGTGAATGATTATAATGAAACCAATCTTTTTACACATGCATTACTTTTAGTTGTTGGAGGTTTTTGGTATTTGTCACTTTCATACTTGAAATCTATTTTATTTCCAAGAGTTGAAACAGATCAATTGTTTATTCAAACAATGGAAAAAACTGCTGAGTTTTTAAGAATTAGAGGTGAGTTGTTAATTTATAAAGGTAAAAGAGATTCGCTTTTTCAGAAATTATTTGAACTTCAATTTCAAATAAATGAACAGCACGAAACAATTAGAGGTATCATTTTAAGTTCAAGAAGTAAATCAGGATTTTCAAATAGCACACGAAGACTGCAATTACTTTTTTCTGAATTGATAGATGTTTTTGAGTTGGCAGTTGCAAATCCTTTGGATTATAAAAAATATGATGAAGTTTTTAAAACTCATAAAGAGATACTTGAAGAATTTAAAAATTTAACCTTTGAAATGGCAAGCTACTTAGAGCATATTTCTAAAGTAATGCGAAAAGAAGAATCTCTAAAGCCTAGTAATCAGTTAACTGAAATTATTGCTAATATTGAAAAAAATATTTTTAAGTATAGAGATGATATTGGTTTACCAAAATCAAGAGAAGGAACTTTAATGTTACTGAATCTTAAAAATTATCAAGATAAGCAGGCTCAGAAAATAGCGGGTCTTGAAAGGGTATTTAATAATTACTCAAAAAATAATAAAATCATTGCCATTAAAGACGCAAATAGATTTATTACACCTCAAGATTATGATTTAAAAAAATTAAAAGAAAATTTTAGTTTTAAATCTCCTATTTTTAAACATTCATTGCGTTTGGCCATTGTTATTTTAGTTGGTTTTATAATAGGTAAATTGTTATCAATTCAAAATCCTTATTGGATATTATTAACCATAATTGTTATTATGAGACCCAGTTATGGGTTAACAAAAACAAGAACTAAGCATCGGGTTTTTGGGACACTCATTGGAGGAGCCATAGCCACAATAGTAATTCTGTCTACACAAAACATAATTGTATATGGAATTCTAGCTGTCGTTTCTTTGCCTATGGCATTTTCATTAATGCAGTTAAATTATAGAAATGCAGCAGTGTTTATTACCTTAAATATTGTATTTGTATATGCTATTTTGGAACCAAACATATTAGCTGTTATAGAATTTAGAATTGTTGATACCTTAATTGGAGCCTCATTAGCTTTTGCATCTAATTATCTCTTATGGCCTTCTTGGGAATTTCAAAATATTCATCAATATTTTATTGAAGCTATTAAATCAAACCAAAAGTTTTTAAAACAAATTGAGTTATTTTATCATAAAAAAGGAGAAATTTCTACCACCTATAAATTGAGTAGAAAAGACTCATTTTTAGCTATTGGGAATTTAAATGGAGCGTATCAACGAATGAGCCAGGATCCAAAGTCTAAGCAAAAGGAAGTTGCTACTATTTACGATTTAATTGTAATTATTAATACATTTTTGTCGTCATCTACATCATTGGGTTCCTTTATTAGAAATAATAAAACAACTAAGGTTCCTACTGAATTTGATGTTTTTATTGAAAATATTAATTCTAATTTAGAATTGGCTGTTCAATTGTTAGAAGATAATTCGGAATCAACATTTGTAAATACAGCAACTATTGAAGAAGCTCAGAGTTCTTATAATCAGTTTTTTGAAAAATTATCTAAAAAAAGAGATGCCGAAATTGAAGAAGGAAATTTAGTGAGTATTGATTTGGCAGTTCAATTAAAAGAAACACATTTAGTTTCAGAACAAGTTAAATGGTTGTTCAACTTGTCTGAAAAATTGATTTCTTCTATTAAAGTTTACAAATTAAATTGATAAAAAATTATTTTATTCTTTCACCTCCAATATAGGTTTCTTCAACTTGAATGTATGGAATTTTTTCGGCTGCTACTTCCATAATATTTTTATCTAAAACTATAAAATCTGCCAGTTTACCTATCTCAATGCTTCCTTTTTCATTTTCTTCAAAATTAGAATAGGCTGCCCAAATTGTCATACCTTTTAAGGTTTCTTCACGTGTTAATGCATTTTCCATTTGAAAACCTTCTTCAGGGTAATTATTTAAATCTTTACGCGCTACTGCAGCATAAAAAGTTAAAAATGGGCTTACTTTTTCAACAGGGAAATCGGTTCCTAAAGCAATTTTTCCGTACTTATTTAATAAATCTTTATAAGCATAAGCACCTTTCATTCTTTCAGCTCCAATTCTGTCTTTAGCCCAATACATATCAGAAGTTGCGTGTGTTGGCTGTACTGAAGGTAAAATATTGTCAAAATATTTAAAATCTTCTTTATCAATTATTTGAGCGTGTTCAATTCTCCAACGTCTATCCGTTTTCCCTTTCAAAACATCTTTATATGTTTTTAATAGTAAATAATTAGCTGAATCGCCAATAGCATGTGAATTCATCTGATAATCTGAAGCAGCAATTTGTTTAGCAATAGTTAAATATTCTTCAGGAGTTGCTAAAAGAGCACCAAAATGATTGTGCTTATCGCTATAGGGTTGTTTCATAGCAGCACCTCTTGATCCTAAAGCACCATCTCCATATACTTTTATGGAACGTACATTTAATCGGTTTGTTTTTACAATTCCTTTAGATAAATAGTAATTTACATCTTTAGTAATGTTAGAAACCATGGCGTAAATTCTAATTTTTAATTCACCAGAATTTTGTAAACTATCAATCAATTCAATTGCTTCACGTGAAAGTCCCGCATCATCAACAGTTGTTAATCCATAATTAACACAAATTTTTTCAGCATCTTTTAAAGCTTGAATTTGTGCTGATTTTGATGGACTTGGAATTTTTGATTCAATTAGTTCCATAGGATTATCAATAAATATTCCTGTTAATTTTTTATTTTTTTGAAGTATTTCACCGCCTGAAAAAGGAGTGTTAATTGTAACTTCAGCTAAATTTATGGCAGCTTGGTTTGCTAATAATGCATGGCCATCAATTCTAGTGATAGATACAGGTATATTTGGAAATAATTCATCTAGCTTTTCTTTTGTTGGAAATTCTTTTATTTCCCAATCATTTTGATCCCAACCTCTACCAGTTATATAGCTAACGTTTTTCTCTTTCTGAAAAGCAATAATTTTTTGAAGAACTTCATCAAAACTCTTTGTACCCGTTAAATCTACTTTTTGTTGTTGTAATCCTAAGCCGAAGAAATGACAGTGAGCATCAATAAAACCAGGAATAACAGTTTTTCCATTTGCATCATTAATAAATGTTGAAGCGTATTTAGATTGAATTTCTAAAGTGGTTCCAACATCTATAATTTTCCCGTCTTTTATTGCAAAGGCATGAGCGATATCAAAACTATCGTTAACGGTATAAATATTCGCATTTATCACCATAGAATCTACAGAAACTTTTCTAGTACAAGACATAACAGTAATTGTTAATAGAATAATTGATAATTTTTTCATTAAATGTTATTTTATAGGTTATTCTAAATACTTGTCTAATAAATAAACTAAAGCCGTCATAGATGCAGCTCCTAATTCAAGTTCACGTTTGTTAACTTTATCAAAGGTGTCAATTGCTGTATGATGATAATCAAAATAGCGTTGTGAATCTGGCCGGTAACCAAATAAAGAAATAGTATCATTTTTTAGCGGGCTAATATCAGCACCACTTCCTCCTGTATTTATGTCGTGTAATCCATAGGGAGCCAATAAAGATTTCCAACTCATAAATAATTCTTTATTTTTTCCATTTGCATCAAATGAAAAACCTCTAGGAGTAAAACCACCAGAATCTGATTCTAGCGCAGCAATATGATTTTCATTATTTTTTTTAGCTTCTTCTGCATATTTTTTACCACCTCTTGATCCATTTTCTTCATTCATAAATAATACAACTCTTAGCGTGTGTTTAGGTTTTATACCATTTAAGGTTAACAAACGTGCTACTTCAATAGATTGTACGATTCCTGCGCCATCATCATGGGCTCCATCACCTAAATCCCAAGAATCTAAATGACCACCAACTGTAATATATTTTTCAGGAAATTCACTTCCTTTAATTTCTCCAATTACATTAAATGAAGGAGCATCGGGTAAGGTTTTACAACTCTGTTTAAAGTAAAATTTTAAAGCTGGGTTTTCTTTTAATTTTTTGCTTAATAAGTTTGCAGCTTTTGTGCTTATTGCAGCCGTTGGTACTTTTTCTTCCTCTACTATATCTCCATAACTCATAACGCCAGTATGAGGAATAGTATCAATACTATTTGTCATAGAACGCACAATAACTCCCAAAGCACCAAATTTACCTGTAACCATCGCACCAGAATATCTTTGATCAACACAACCTCCATAAGCTTGAAAAGTTTTAATTAAAGTATCGTCAAAAGGACGATTAAAAAACACGATTTTACCTCTTAGTTTTTCGCCTAATGCTTCAGCTTCTTTTAAACCTTTAACTTCAATAACTTCGCCTGAAATACCATTTTCTAAAGTAGAGATAGAGCCGCCTAATGCGCAAATTGGAACATTATATTTAGTGTTGTTAACAGTAAAATAAGCTTCTTCTTTTTCTCCTCGAACCCAATGAGGAACCATAATGGGTTGTAACCAAACTTTGTCAAATTTTAAATCTTTCATGAGTTTTTCTCCCCATTTAACTGCTTGTTGGGCTTCGGGTGAGCCGGATAAACGACCTCCAATATCATTTGATAATACATCTAACCACTGATAACTTTGTCCGTTTGTAAGAGCTGAGTTAAAAATATGTTTAATGGTGGTTGAATCAGTTTTATTTATTGTTTGCTGAATTTCTTTGTTCGGTTTTACTTTAGAACAAGAAATTAATACCATAAGGAAGCTTAAAGTATAAAGGATATTCTTCATTTTATGATTGTTTTAACAATTGCTAAAACTACATAAAAAAAGTTTAATTTAGCTGAAAGGGTTTATCTGAAAATAACAAATTGTATTTAACCTACATTTGCTCCAAAATAGGATCCAATTAAAGCAGTTATTCCCATTGCAATTGTTCCCCAAAAAGTTATTCTAATAATAGCTCTAATAATATTTGAACCACCAGCTTTTGCAGCTACAATTCCCAAAATAATTAAAAATAATAAAGCAAATACATATTGTAAATAGATCATGATACTTACCGAAGCAAACAAAGCAACAATAACAGGTAATAAACCACCAAAAAGGAAGGCCGCACCAGATGCAAAAGCTGCTTGTAAAGGTTTAGCTTGTGTAATTTCATTAATTCCTAGCTCATCTCTTGCATGTGCCTCTAAAGCATCATGAGCGGTTAATTCTTCAGCTACTTTAAGAGCTAAATCTTTTTTTAGTCCTCTTTTTTCGTATATTTTTGCTAATTCTAATAATTCATCTTCTGGTGTTTCCTCTAATTCAAGCATTTCTCTTTGTAGATCAGAAGCTTCTATATCTGCTTGTGAACTAACAGAAACATATTCACCCGCAGCCATAGATAAAGCACCTGCAACAAGCCCAGCAACTCCTGCGAGTATTATAGGCTCTCTTATATCACTTGCTGCTGCAACACCAATAATAATACTTGCGGTTGATAAAATTCCATCATTTGCACCTAAAATTGAAGCTCTTAGCCATCCACTTCTATTCACATAATGTTTTTCAGTAATCATATAATTTTTGATTTAAAGTAGTACAAAAAGTTAATTGACTATTAAATTATTTTTTAATAATCATCAACTAGTAAAATTATACTTTTATTTTTTTTTAACACTATAAAAACAAGAATTATAAATCAAATTTATAAGTTAAACCTGCTAAAATTTGTAACGTTTGTACTTGGTAATTTACATACGTATGGTATTTTTCACCAAGAGCATTGTTAATTTTAGCAAAAGCTGTTAATCGATCAGAAAAAATATAGCCTCCATTTAAATTTAAATCCATGTAAGATTTATTTACAATAGGAGCATAGTTTGACGATTCTGCATTAAAAGGAATACCAAGATCTTTTGTTTCTCCACGGTAAAATAATTTTGCACCAGCAAACCAGTTTTTATTTTGATAATCGGCTGAAATAGTTGCTTTTATAGTTGGTAAATTCCAAGCTTCTAATTGTGTTTCAGTAGTGAATTTTGAATAATTTATAGAGGCACCAAAATCAAATTCATCAGAAGCATCTATCGTAATTTCGCCAAATACACCCAACGTTTTAATGTTGTCGTAAATTACGTTAAAAGAGTTACCTGCTTCATAAGCATTATTAACTAAAATAGTTCCATCAGTTTTTGTTTGGTTTTGTATAAACAAAGGTTTGTTATTTTCAGATGTATGACTCACATTAAAATTGTAACCAATGTTAGAAGCCAACTTTCCTTTTGTGCCAAGAAAAGCTTTGTATTGTTGATCTGTTTGAAGTATGTTAAGTGTTGGTGAAACATACGGGTTTTCGTTTGTAAAATCACGATAGGTATTTTGCACTAAATCTCCGGTAACACCAGCTACAAGAATTAAAACTTCATCAATCATTTTATAAGAAGCAGTAACGTTTGGATAGGCGTAAAAATTTGTTTTTTTATGTTCTAAATCGTTGGTGTAATATAATTTAGCACCTAAATTCACGGTCAAATTTTCTCGTAAAATTTCTAAATTAGGACTAAATCCTAAATTTAAATAACTATGGTTTACATCACTAGATGTTTGATAGTTTTGTTTAAATTTACCAGCAAGAAAGTCAATAGTAAACTCACTACTAATCATCTCTGTTGAAATAGGAAATTCTAATTTAGGTTTTACTAAAAGTCGAAATTCATTACTGTTAAAGTGATCTGTAAAATTTTCAATTTCAGCGGTTGCTCCTTTAAAGAAGGAATTTTTAAAATCAATTTTTCCGCCAACATATAAGTTTTTATAAACCTGTTCTTCGTCTAACGAATTAATAAAAGCATCCTTATAAATAATAGCAGTTGGCAAACCGTAATAATTGTATTGTTTTCGTTGTACACCAGCGTTTACTTGCCAATTATAACTGCGGTCAAATTGTTTATAATATCCATCAATTTTTGTATCAGAAAAATTATCATTTAGCAATAAATCTTTGATTCCGCCTTCTGAAGAATGATGATTTATAAAAATCCCAAAATCGTTATATCTTGTATCTCCAGCATGTAAATACGCTTCAAATAACGGACTTTTAAAATTTCCAAATCCGGCAGAAATATAGTTTTGAAACAAACGTTCTTTAGGTTCTTTAACAACACCTTTTGCTTTTCCTTTTGAAGGAGTAAAGGTTGAAGCTACTGGAATTGAGAAAATACTATAAGTAACTTTTTCTTTTTCAATAGTGCTGGTATCTTCAATTGTTGGATTTGAGGTTACTTTAAAAGCATCAGAAATTGTTGGTGTATATGGTTTTACTACACTAATTTCTTCAGTTTTTAAGGTGTCTTTTTTTGTTTCTTGAGAAAAAGAAAAACTCGTTATTAATAGTGCTAATGATAGTATAAAAAGCTTTCGCATATTTTTATTTTTTGTGTTTGAATGTTGTAAATTAGTATTCATTATATTAGTACTTGACGAAAATTTAAACAGTGTCTCCTCGAGCGCAGTCTAGAGGTCATTTTATTGCAATTTCTTTAAAAAGTAGGTCTCGACTGCGCTCGACCTGACATTTAAAAATATATTTTAATTTTTTACAGATTCATTAGTTTTGGCCTGTTCGGTTTTAATACGGTTTAGTTCTTTGGTTGCTTCTTCCACAACATCATCAAATTCAGCAAAGTTTTTGAGTACGCTTTCTAAAATATAGGTTGCTTGGTAAGCATCTTGTAATTCGTAATAATTAGTTGCCATTAGAATTAAACCTTTTGCTCCCCAATATTTATAAGCTCCATAATCTGCAGCAATTTTTTGAACTATTTCATTAGAAACTCTATAACTACCATCTTTATTTTCAAAGTAGGCATTATAGTATAATGCTTCTGCTTTTAATTCTCCTGAAGCTATTTTTTCAACTTCTTTATATGCAATTCTAGCTTTTTCTTCGTTTTCCGTTTTTATAGCTGAGCGTGCAATAATAATATGTGCATCAGATTTAATACGATTTTCAAGTTTTGCGTTTTGTAAAACTAATTGAGCATAATTTACGGCTTTGCCAAATTCTTTATTTTCATAATATCCCTTCATTAAATTTGATTGTGCAAACGTGCTGTTTTGTGGCAAATCAGCTTCTTTTTCCAAGCGTTCTAAAATAGGAATGGCGCTTTTCCAGTTGTTATTTTCTAAATAAATTTGTGATAAACTTGAAAGTGCCTTTTCTGTAAATTCATTTCGTTCCTGATTTATAACATTGATATAATATGGAATTGCTTTTGAATGTTGATTTTCTGAAAATAGCGATTGGGCTAAATAAAAATTAGCTTTTAAAGCATGTAATCCTGTTGGAAAACTTTGTAAATATTTTGTAAAACTTTCAATGGATTTTTTATGATTGTTTTGTAGGTATTGTTTTTCGGCAGATTCATAAGTGTCGTTGTCTAATTCTGCATTTGTAACATTCACAAAATCAATATCTTTCACCCAATTTGCATACTCGTCAACGCGACCTAGATCTACATAAATTTGACGTGTGTTTTTAACTGCTTGTTTTGCTTCAGCAGTATTTGGAAAACGGGTAACAATGGTTTTGTACGTTGCTAAAGCTTGTTCGTTTCGCTCGGTATTGTAATAAATTAATCCTTTTTTAAGTAGTGCTTTTGAAACCAACGGACTTCTTTTATAGTTTGTAATTAGGTTATCAAAATTTTCTAACGCCAATTCATTTTGATTTTTATTGATGTATGAATTTCCTAAAACAAAAAGCGCATCGTCTCTATAAGTTGATTTTAAATGTGTGTTTAAAAATGTGTTTAGTGTTGCTATTTTAGCATTTTCGTTATTTGTTAATCCATAACTAATGGCTATTTGAAACTGCGCATAATCTGCATCAATTCCGTTTATTTCAATGGCTTTCTTGTAATAAGTAATTGCACTTGAATAGTTGCTACTTGCAAAATAACCATCACCTATTCTTAAATAACTATCATTGCGTCTTATGGTATCATCTGTATATTTATTGATGTAATTTTTGAACTCTTGAATTGCTTTTTCGTAGTTTTTTTGTTTAAAATAAGCATAACCCATATTGTAATTCAGATGCTCAAATTCTGCTGTTTTTGAAGCTTCATTATTTAAAGAGAATGCTTTGAAATTTGTTAAAGCATCATTAAAATTATTTAATCTGTAATTGCATTCTCCTTTCCAAAAAGTTGCACGAGCAGTAAATTTTGAATCTAAAGGAATGGTTAATGAGTTTTCAAAATGCTCTTTTGCTACATCATAATTACCTTCAGTAAAAAGCTCAACACCTCTATAGAAAGCTACTTTTTGAAAAAGGGATCGTTCTTTAGCACTTTTCTTATTTTTTAAATAATTTAAAGCTCCATCATAATCTTTTGAAGTAATGTAAGCGCTAATAATTAAGTCGTTAATTTCATTTTTATTTTCAGAATTCGGGTACAACTCTATATATTCTTGTAAAACATCAGGCACACTTTTATATGGATTCCCAATTTCATAACTTAATTTAGCGTAATTTAACCAAGCATCTTTTTGAATTTCTGGTTTAAATTTCATTTCAGCCGCATTTCTAAATGCATTTAAGGCTTCATTCTTTTTCTCCAATTTTAAGTAACATTCAGCTAAATGATAATAGGCATTTTGTGCAACTGAATTATTTCCGCTAATAATTTTATTAAAGTTATTTATGGCATTTTCAAAATCGTTTTGTTGGTAATATGCATAACCCAAAAAATAATAATCGGTATTATTCCATTTACCACGCTTCCCTTTATAATTTTTTAAATGAAGAATTGCTTCATCATATTTTTGAAGATTAAAATAACTTTCTCCAACTATTTTCGAAATTTCAGAATGTTCTATACGTTTGGCTTTTTCAAGCAATGGTAAACCATATTCTATCGCTTTTTCAAACTTTCCTAATTTAAAGTTCATATCTGCTAAATAATAGGAAACTTTGGTTTTGAAATTTTTATCTTCAACAACTTCTCCTAGATAAGTATCCGCAGTTTTATAATCATCATTTTTATAAGCAATATAACCGTAATAATACTTTGCCTGCGCTCCATATTCTTGAGAATCTAAAAGCAATAAAAAATATTCTTTAGCTTTTGAATATGCTTTATTGGCAAATAAAGAATAGGCATATTTAAAGTTAAAATCCTCTTCGCTTTTAAGGGTTAAATTAGTTGTATTTACTTTTGAATACCATTTTGCAGCGTAGGAATATTTCCCAATTTTGAAATAATAATTTGCAACATCCATAAAAGCACTATTTCGTTTTAAACTTGTAGGATATTTATCTACAAATTGTTGCATTAAATCATCTGAATTTGGCTGTTCTAAACGAATAGCACAATTGGCTGCATAATATTCGCAATTGGCTTTTAACTCAGATGAATTGTCAAATTGAGATTTAATTTCGTTAAATTGTTGTTGTGCAGCTACAAACGCTTTGTTTTGATATAATTCAATTGCGTGATTGTATTCTGAGAGCGAATTGGTGTATATGGCTGTTTTTTGTGCTAATATTGAAATTGTTATAAAAAAAATAACGAAAGGAAAGACAACTTTTTTATACTTCATTTTAATAAAAATTGAAAGATTTAAACTATAAACTAATAACGCATTTTTTTAATGAAATTGCATTCAATAAAAATTATTTTATTGAAAAAGTTATAACAACACCTGTTCCTCTTTTCAATTTATGCTTATTGAAGTTGTTTTTTGACGAATATAATTTCATTTAAATTTATTGATAGATATTTAATTATAACTTGCTTATAAGTTGAAACTTTACATTTAAATATTTAGTTTTGTTAAAAATCTATATTCCAATGGCTGAAGTTATCCTTTCCTTACAAAATGCACAAATATTCCAAAGAGAGAATTTGGTTTTATCGGATGTTAATTTAACAATTAACAAAGGTGAATTTGTGTATTTAATTGGAAAAACAGGAAGCGGAAAAAGTAGTTTAATGAAAACCCTATATGGCGATTTGCCTTTAGAACAGGGAAGTGGTAGTATTGTGGCTTTTGATTTAAATACCTTAAAGGAAAAGGAAATTCCTTTTTTACGAAGAAAAATCGGAATTGTTTTTCAAGATTTTAGACTATTAAATGATAGAAGTGTTTTTGAGAATTTATTATTTGTCTTAAAAGCAACTGGATGGAAAGATATCGCGAAAATGAAATCAAAAATTAATGAGGTATTGTCTAAAGTTGGGATGGAAACTAAAAACTTTAAAATGCCTTTTCAATTATCGGGAGGTGAACAACAACGCATTGCAATTGCAAGGGCTTTGTTAAACGATCCAGAATTAATTTTAGCTGATGAACCTTCAGGAAATTTAGATCCAGCAACCTCTGTAGATGTTATGAACGTTTTAAAAGAAATTCATGACAGTGGAAAAACCATATTAATGGCAACGCATGACTATGCACTTATTTTAAAATTTCCATACAGAACCATTAAATGCGAAGGTGGAGAATTGTTTGAAGTTGTGCAACAGAAAAGTTCAGTGTAAATGATATCTGTTTTAATTCCTGTTTATAATTATAGGATACAATCTTTAGTTGAAAACTTATGTCTTCAATTTGAAAATATTGAATGCAATTGGGAAATTTTACTCTCAGATGATGCTTCAAACATGAAATTTAGAATTCAGAATTCAGAATTCATTAATACAATTAATAACCCACAGGTAAAACTATTTCAGCAGGAAATAAACCTTGGAAATGCTGCAAATAGAAATTATTTAATTACGCAAGCATCTTATGTTTGGTTGTTGTTTTTAGATGCTGATGTTATACCTGTAAATAATGATTTTATTTCAGTTTATGTAAAGAAAATGCAATCTACTAAGCAAGAGATTATTTCTGGAAACATTATTTATAGTAATAAAAATACATTAGCGCATTTATTAAGATGGAAGTATGGTAAAGAAAAAGAGGAAATAGCTTTTGAAATAAGGAAAAGTAACTCAATCTTAAATTTAAGAGGTGCCAATTTTGCTATAATTAAAGAATTAGCATGCAAGATAAATTTCCCTATTTTAAAGGAAAATTATGGTTTTGTAGATACTCGTTTTTTTCTTCAGTTTGAAGAAAATCAAGTTTTTGTGATAGAAAATCCTGTTTATCATTTAGGAATAGAAGAAAATTCGGTTTTTATGATAAAAACAAAAAAAGCAATGGTAAATGCATTATTTTTATTGAATAATAATGATGAACTGTCTCTGCAAATTTCAATTATTTCTAATTATAAAAAAGTAAGGTTTTTTAAAGGTTTTTTAGCTAAAATATACTTAAGATTTCATGCGTATTTAGAAAAGAATTTAGAATCTGAAAAATCCTATATTTTTATTTTTCAAATTTATAAAATATTGTATTTAAGCTATTTAGATGTTTCTGAAAATAGACATTAATAGTTCTTCTTGATTTTCCCAAATTAATTTTTCTGAAGCTTTTTTTAAATTGTCTTTATAAAATGATTTACCATTTTTCAATACTATATTTATAGCTTTAGCTATATTTTCAGGAGAATGATCTTCTATAATTTCACCAATTTTATAAGTTTCAACAATATTTTTAATTTCAGGTAAATATGTAGCAACCACAGGTGTTTTTGCTTGTATATAATCAAATAATTTGTTAGGAAGTGAATAGCGGTAACTTAAACCTAAATCTTCTTCTAAGCTAATTCCTAAACTTGCTTCTTGAGTAACATAAAGTAAATTATTGGGAGGTAAATTTCCCAAGAATTCGACCTTTTCTTCTAATTTAAGCTGCTGTATTTTTTCTATAATTTTAGATTTAAATGGACCTTCCCCTGCGACTTTCAAAGTTATATTTTCAATTTTTTGCATAGCTTCAATTAGTGCTAAAAGACCTCTTCCTTTATTTAAAGCTCCTTGGTAAAGAATGTATTTGTTTTGTGATTCAAGAAGTGGCAACTTTTTTGAAGTTGAAAAGTTTTTTATAACTAAAGGTTTTATACCATATTTTTTTTCAAACCAATCCGCAATAGAATCTGATACAGTATAGAAATATTTTTGTTTTGGCACAAGCCATTTTTCTAAAAACCTCCATACTTTTTGTGAGTACCTTCCTTGAATTGAAGGTAATTCAGAAAATAATTCATGACTATCATAAACCACAGGAATACCTTTAATTTTAGAAACCAAGTAATTAGGTAATAAAGTGTCTAAGTCATTTGAGAGCAGAATATCTTTTTTTAAAAAAAACAGTTTAAAAAATAAGCGTAAATTATATTCTGCATAAAACAAAAAACCAGAAGTAAATAAAAGTTTCATTCTGGTTGTCTTATAATTTCTAGTAATTTTTGTACTGCTATTAAACCGTCGACCTATTAATAATACATCGAAATTCATTTGTGTTAAAGTAGAACACACTTTATGAACTCGTTGATCTGTTACTAAATCATTTGTTACAGAAACTAGTATTCGTTTCATCTGTTTATTTTTATTTTTTTAACTTGGTCAGATGGAATTCGCTAATAGTAATTTCGGTGTGTATCAAGAAATTGTGATTGCTCATTTCAAGGTATAAAAATTTTATGCAAAATAAGAAATTTATTTATCTTTCTTAGTAAGATAATAGATGTTAAGTGTAAGTATAAAACCGTTGGTTATAATAATTGGCCAAGAGATGGCAAGCATTATACCGTAGATGACAAATAATAATGCCCCAACTGAGTTTACGATTCTTAATGTATTTACATTTTTCATCATAAATGAAATAATAAGCACTATTGAAGCTATATAACCTACCCATTCCGTAATTGTAATTCCTAATATACTCATATTATTTATTATTTAAAGCCGACAAATATAGCTATAAAAATATTATGAATTGTCTGTAAAAAAAGAAACCTCACCCAATAGTATTGAGTGAGGAAAATTGCTATGAAAAAGATGGTAAGCTATGAAACTTACCGATGCAAATATACGGTTTTTTTTAATATAAAAAACATTTTTTTGTTAATTTTTTGTAAAAAAATGACTTATGTGATAAAAGTAACATATTTAAGTTATCTTCTTAATTTTTAGTGCTTAATTGCTTCGTAAATTAAATTATGTATCACAGTTCTAATGTCTTTTTCTCCAAGCTTATTATTGCTCATGTTTGGATAAACTCGGTTAGATAAAAACACATATAAAATACCAGTATCTGGATCTACCCAAGCGTAGGTCCCCGTAAATCCACTATGACCAAAACTATTTGCTGAGGCATATTTACTACTTGCTTTAATTTCAGAATTTAAACTTGGTTTATCAAAACCAAGCCCTCTTCGTATACTATCGTTTTCAAAATACCGATGGTTGAACTTATCAATTGTTTTTGTTTCTAAATATCTTTTTCCACCATAAAAACCTCCTTGTAGATACATTTGCATCATTTTAGCAACATCATTAGAGTTTGAAAATAAACCAGCATTACCACTTACTCCATTCATCATTGCAGCACCCATATCATGAACATCACCTTGTAAAATTTGATGTCGGTAATAAGCATCTACTTCTGTTGGAGCAATTTCAGATTTATCAAATTTATTTAATGGATTGTATCCCAGTGTTGTTGCTCCTAATGGTTTGTAAAAATTTTCATTGTCTAATTCATCCATTTCTTTATGAAACGTGTCTTTCAGGTATTTTTTGAATAAGTAAAAAAGTAAGCCACTGTATTTGTAGCCTTCTTTTTTTAATTGTGGCACTTCAGCAATTCTTTTATAAATAGTATCGGTATAAGAATCAATCAAGTATAAATTTTCAGTGACCTTAATTGAAAACCCTTCACTTTTTTCAGTTCTATATAAATTTGGAAACGGTTTTTTAGTAATACTATCTATTGTTTCTAGATAATAAGGAATCCAAGGTTTAATTTTTCCAACATGTGACAAGGCTTCTTTTAGGGTAATAGTATCTTTATTTGAACCTTTTAAATAAGGTAAAAGTTCACCCAGCGTTTCATCTAAATTTAGCAAACCATCTTCTTCACTTCTCATAATCATTGGCAAACCTCCTAATATTTTTGTTACTGAAGCCAAATCATACAAATCTGTTAATTTCACAGCTTGTTTTTTAGCATATGTTTGGTATCCAAAACTTTTATGATAAATCACTTTTCCGTAACGAGCAACTAAAACTTGACCTCCAGGTGCCATTAATGAGTCAACAACTATGGTAGTTACAGAGTCTATTTTAGTAAGTAGTTTACTATCCATATCAACTTCTTCAGGAATAGTATAAGATAATCTCATTAAATTTGAAGTAGATAATCCAGTTCCTTCAGGGAATATAGTTTTAATGGAAACAGGTAGTTTTCCTTTTGTTTCTATTGCTCCAAAAATCATTTGTGCTGAAATTTTCTGAGACACTTTACTATTTTGGTAAGACACTAAAACCGCGTTTATATTTTTGAAATCTGGGATATCTAATAAAGTATATGGACTTGCAAAAACATCTAAAATCACATCGTTATTTTTAGAAATTTCTTCCAACAAAAGAAGCTCTTCCTTAGTCATTTTAAAACTTTTCCAAGGAGTTTCATTAGATTTATGATAACCAATAATAACAGTAGTGTACGGTTTTAGTTTTTGAAGTAAATCAGACAAATTTTCAGACGAAATAAGATCAACTTGTGTATATTTTTTCAAGGTATTTGTGAAGTCGAAATTATCTGAATCTCCTAATTTAACATAGGCTATTTTATTGTTTGATAATTCTTTAATTGGTAGGATAGCTTCTTTGTTTTGAACAAGTGTTATAGCTTCTTTCATTAAAGAACGGTATAATAATTTATCTTTTATGGTAATAATATCTTCTTGAATACCTTTTTCTTTTATAGGTGTAAAATGGTTTAAGCCGGCCCAGTATTTTGCTTTTAATATTTTTTTAACGGATGTATTTAAACGCTCTTTGCTAATTTTATGTTTCCTGATAGCTTTTTTTATTTTTTTAACGGCAACTTTTACATCTTCAGGAATTAATAACATGTCATTTCCTGCCTCAAATGCAGCCAAATCTATATCTCCAGGTTTTGCAAAATTTGCAGCACCTTTCATATTTAAAGCATCGGTAAAAATTAAACCGTTAAAGCCCATTTTTTCTTTTAAAAGTTCAGTAATCACCTTATAAGAAATAGAAGTAGGAACTCCAGGTTTTGGTTCTAATGAAGGCACATTTAAATGCGCCACCATAACACTGGCTAAATTAGTTTTAAATAACTTTTTATAGGGAAACAATTCAATAGAGTCTAAACGTTCTAAAGTGAAATCAAGAAAAGGAAGTGTTTTGTGAGAATCGGTTGAAGTATCTCCGTGACCCGGAAAATGTTTTGCATTAGCAAGTACCCCAGTACTTTGCATACCATTTATAAAAGCAATTGCTTTTTCAGTTACATTGTATTTGTTTTCGCCAAAAGAGCGATTTCCAATGATTGGGTTTGCTGGATTTGTATTAATATCTACAACGGGAGCAAAATTAACATGTATCCCAATTCTTTTGCAATGTTTGCCTAATTGCTCTCCAAATTGCTCAATTAGTTTATTGTCTTTAACTGCTCCTAAAGTCATATTCCAAGGGTAGCGAAAAGAATTTTTTAGGCGCATATTTAAACCCCATTCACCATCAAAACCAATTAGCAAAGGAATTTTAGATGTGGCTTGGAAAATATTTGTTAATTCAGCCTGTTTTTCAGGAGTTCCTTGCATAAAAATCAGTCCTCCAATATGGTATTTTTTAATAATTTTATTAATTTTCTTGGTGTGATTTTCACCTTTATTTGAATAGGCTTGAATCATAAAAAGCTGCCCTATTTTCTCCTTTAAGGTTAAGTTATTTAGGATGTTTTCCACCCATTTTTTTTGATTTTCGGCATCAGAAGTTACTAATGGGTCAATTTGTTGTGCATAGCTAGTTCCAAGAAATAAAAAGATGCTTGCTATTAGTATATTTTTCATTTTTTTAATAATTTTTCATTTTTTTAATTTCGCTCCGGTTCCGTTTAATTCAGAAAATAAGATGTTGCCATTTTCGAGTTTTACACCAGTTGCTACATCATTTTTTAGTAATAAGGCACCATCCATATCTACATAATCTAACATTGGTGTTAAATGTGCAATTGCAGAAATTCCTACAGAAGATTCTGTCATGCAACCAACCATTGTTTTTAGCCCTAATGATGTTGCTTTTGTAATCATTCTTTTTGCGGGTGTTAAACCACCACATTTCATTAATTTTATGTTTACTCCATGAAAATGATTGTAACATTTCTCAATATCACTTTCAACTATACAACTTTCATCTGCAATAATTGGTAAATAGGAATTGTCAAAAACTATTTTGGCACCTTTCCAATTATTTGCGGGTAATGGTTGTTCAATAAATTCTACACCTAATTTTTGTAATTCAATGGCGTTTTTCAGGGTCTCATATACTGACCAACCGCAATTTGCATCTATTCTAAAAATGGAATTAGAATGTTTTCTTAGTTCAGTAACTATTTGAATATCATCTTTTGTTCCCAACTTAATTTTATAAATGGGCCATGGCATTTCTTTCATTTTTGAAACCATATTTTCAACAGTATCAATTCCAATTGTAAAATTTGTTTGAGGAATATTTTTAAGTTTTAAATCCCAATATTGATACAATTTCACACCTTTTTTACGTGTGTATAAATCTGTATAAGCCTCATCTAAAGCACATAATAAAAACATATTATTTTTAAAACACGGTTGTAAATAATTCCAGTATTCTTCAGGAGTTTTATCTGAAACAACTTCAATAATTTCACGTTTTCCAATCAGTTCTTCTTCAAACTGTTCAACAAAAGTATTGTAATACGGGTTAGCAGTTGCTTCACCAAATCCTAAAAACCCATTTTCTTGAAGTTCCACTATTATGGAAGGAATTTCGGTTCTTGTTCCTCTTGAAATTGTAAATGGATGTTTTAATTGTAAATTGTATGTTCGAATAATTAGCTTCATTTTATAACAATGCTTCTCTTAAAATTGATACAGGATGTTTAGAATTACGATTTGTTCCATCTTTTATTTGATGTCTGCAACTTGTGCCAGAAGCGGCTATAAATGTGTCTTTTTCAGTATTTCTAATTTTTGGAAACAACGTATCTTCACCAACTTGCATACTTATTTTGTAATGTTCTTTTTCATACCCAAAAGAACCAGCCATACCACAACATCCAGAATTTAGGATAGTTACTGAATAATTTACAGGAATTGACAACATTTGAAATGTTGGCTCTGTACTGCTTAAAGATTTTTGCTGACAATGACCATGAATTTTTAATGTTTGTGACTTTTTTGTAAAACTACCAACTGAAATATGCTGTTTCTCAAATTCTTGTTTTATAAATTCCTCAATAGTAAAAGTATTTTGTGAAATTTCTTTCGCTGCATTTTTATCATCCGCCAATCTTAAATATTCATCTCTAAAGGTTAAAATAGCAGAAGGTTCAATTCCAATTAAAGGAGTTTCTTTTGAAATAATGTCTTTAAATAGGGCAATATTAAAATCTGCTTTTTCTTTGGCTTTATCTAAAATCCCTTTTGAAATAAAACTTCGTCCGCTTTCTTCGTGTTGTGTAATGTTTACTTTGTAGCCTAATGTTGTTAACAATTCAATGGTATCAATACCAATAGTTGCATCATAATAATTGGTAAATTCATCAATAAAAAGATAAATTTCACCAAATTTGAAAGGTTTATTAGTAAGCCTTTTTTTATTTTTTCGATACCATTTAAAAACTGTTTTTTTGGATAATTTCGGAATACTTCTTTCGGTAGCAATTCCCATGAGTTTTTTAGAGAGTTTTGTATTTAAAACCAAATTGGTAAAAGTAGGAGTGAGGCTACCCAATTTATTCCATTTAACATTATTTGCAAACATTTTAGTTCTAAAAGGAATATCATTGTCTTTATAGTATTGGTATAAAAATTCAGCTTTTAAAGCTGCAACATCAACATTGCTAGGGCATTCACTAGCACAAGCTTTACAACTTAAACACAAATTGAAAACATCATATAATTCTTTGTGATTAAATTTATTTTGTTTTTCTGAATTTGTTAAAAATTCACGTAAAGCATTTGCTCTTGCACGTGTAGTATCTTTTTCATTTCTAGTAGCTCTGTAACTTGGGCACATGGTTCCGCCAGCTTCAGCAAGTTTTCTGCAATCACCTGAACCGTTACACTTTTCAGCGGCTCTTAAAATCCCTAAACTATCTGAAAAATCTTGAATGGTTTCAATCTCTGGTTCAACTCTGTCAATTTCATAACGCAAACTTTCATCCATAGGAAATGGATCTATAATTTTCCCTTTGTTAAATATATTATTAGGATCGAAGGTTTGTTTTATACGTTTTAAAAGCTTGTAATTTTTCTCTCCAATCATAAGTGGGATAAATTCAGCTCTTACAATTCCATCACCATGTTCACCACTAAATGAACCGCCATATTTTTTAACTAGTTTTGCTGTTTTGGTTGTTATTTCACGAAATAAAACAACATCTTCTTTCTTTTTTAAATTTAAAATAGGGCGCAAGTGCAATTCTCCAGCACCAGCATGAGCGTAATAAACTGCTTCTTGTCCAAAATCTTCCATCATTTTTGAAAATTCTGAAATATAATTTGGCAAATCATTTACATCAACAGCTGTGTCTTCAATACAGGCAACTGCTTTGTCATCCCCCACAATATTCCCCAATAATCCAAGTCCTGCTTTGCGAAGTTCTAAAGCTTGGTTTATTTCACTTCCTACCAATTTTGGAAATGAATAACCCAAGTTGTTTTTTTCTAAATCAGCAATTAAAATAGCTGCTAATTTGTTAGATTCTTCATTTGAATTTGTACAGATTTCAAGCATTAAGATAGCTTTTGGGTCGTCTTCAACAAAAAACCTATTTTTTAGTTGTTCTCTATTATTTTTTGTGCAATCTAGAATGGTTTTATCCATTAATTCACACGTGTACAAATTGTGTTTCATGGCAATTACAACAGCATCCATGCTTTCTTTAATACTGCTGAAATGTGCAGCCACCATGATGTTTTTTGAAGGTGGTAAATCGTCTAATTGAAGGGTGATTTCAGTTGTAAAAGCTAAGGTTCCTTCACTTCCTGTTAGTAAAGTTGCTAAATTAATAGTTAAGTTTTCACCTCCAAAGCCTTCATAATTTAATAATTCATCAACAGCAAAGCCATTATTTCGCCGATGGATATTTTTTTTAGGAAATTCTTTTGTGATTTCTTGTTGATTTTCAGGATTGGAAAGTTCCTTAAAAATAGTTTGATAAATCTTGTTTTCTAATGAGTTTCCTTGTTTTTTCTGATGGAATTCTGAAGTAGTTATTCCATTAAATATAGCTTCAGAACTATCACTTAAAATAGTTTTTAACTCAAGTACTTTGTCACGAGTAACACCAAATTTAATAGATGTTGTGCCAGAGGAGTTGTTACCAACCATTCCGCCAATCATGCATCTGTTACTTGTTGAAGTATTTGGTCCAAAAAACAGTCCGTAAGGTTTTAGGTAATTATTGAGTTCATCTCTAATAATTCCAGGTTGCACTGTAACTGTTTTTTGATGTTCATCAAAAGCTATAATTTTTATAAAATGTTTAGAGATGTCTACCACTAAACCATCGCCTACACATTGTCCTGCTAAGGAAGTTCCTGCAGCTCGAGGAATTAATGTTATATTATTTTCTATGGCAAATTGAATAAGTATCTTTAAATCTTCGTTGGTTTTTGGATAAACAACGCCTAAAGGAATTTTTCGATATACGGATGCATCAGTTGCATAAATACTTTTATGTAAATTATCAAAAAATAATTCTCCTGACAGTAAATGGGGTAATTCTTTTAAGTCTACTATTTTTGATGACATTTTGATATGCTATTTTTTACTTAAAACTCATAAATAACACCACTACTGTGATCTTTACTCGCTCCAGTGACACTTTTTAAACAGTTAGTTTTACCTTCGTCTTTTAAAAATCCTAGCAATGCAAATACTAAAGCTTCTTTATAGTTTATGAGGGTATTACTAGGTATTATAAGTTGAGTTTTTGTGTGTGATTGTAATCTATCAATAAGGAATAAATTGTAAACGCCACCACCTGCAATAAGCATTTTTTTTGTTACATCTGATGTTGTTTTTTTAGCTATTTGTATAGCAACGTGTTCAACAAAGGTTCTTAAAATATCTTTTATAGCTAGGTTATATTTATCAATGATTGGGAAAATGGTTTCTACAATAAATTCATAACCTAAAGATTTTGGTTTTATAGCATTATAAAAGGGTAAAGAATTTAATTCATCCAATAAATTTTTTTCAATATTTCCAGTTGAAGCAATTGTTCCTTTATCATCATATTCAATATTTAAAGAAGATACATAATGATTTAAAACAATGTTTACGGGGCAAATATCATAAGCAATGCGTTGGTTGTTTTCATTCATTGAAATATTTGAAAATCCGCCTAAGTTTAAGCAGTAATCATATTCGGAAAATAGAAGCATATCTCCAACAGGAACTAAAGGAGCACCTTGACCGCCAAGTGCAACATCTTGAGACCTAAAATCGCAAATTGTTTTTATACCTGTTATTGAAGAAATAGATGGACCATTTCCAATTTGGAGCGTGTAATTTTTAGCTGGATTGTGATAAATTGTATGGCCGTGTGAAGCAATAAAATCTACGTTTTTAATACTGTTTTCTTCAATGAAATTTTGAATTTTTTCACCTAAAAAAACGCCATAATCTGCATCTAATTTGGTGAGTTCTTCACCTGATAAATGGAAACCTTCTTTTAAAGCAGATTTCCATTCTTTAGTGTATGCTACAGTTGTAGCATTTAGTATTTCAAAAGTATAATTAGTGGACGGATTTATTTTTACATACGCAATGTCTATCCCGTCTAATGAAGTTCCGCTCATAACTCCAATTACATATTTGGTAAATTTTTTCATACTACATAAATTTACTTTTATAATTATCTAAAACATTTTTTACACTTTGGTGTTTTTCTAAAAGCACAGAAGCTAAATCTTGATCAATATGAAGTTCATCCATAAGCATTAGAACGCCACGATTTACTAATTTTTTATTATTGAGTTGCATGTGTACCATTTTGTTGTCTTCAACTCTGCCTAATTTTATCATCACAGAAGTTGTTATCATATTCAGGACTAACTTTTGTGCTGTTCCAGCTTTCATTCTAGTACTTCCTGTAACAAATTCAGGTCCTACAACTATTTCAATAGGATAATCTGCAACTTTGGATAAAGGGCTATTTTCATTGCAAACAATACAGCCTGTTGCTATGTTATGTTTATTAGCTTCTTTAAGTCCACCAATTACATATGGAGTTGTACCTGAAGCAGCAATACCCACTAAAACATCTTTTTCAGAGATATTATAGGTGCTTAAATCTTCCCAAGCTAAATTGGCATCATCTTCGGCATTTTCAATAGCTTTTCTAAGTGCTGAATCTCCACCAGCAATCAACCCTATAACCCAATTATCTGATACACCATAAGTTGGTGGACATTCAGAAGCGTCTAAAACCCCTAATCTTCCACTTGTTCCTGCACCAATATAAAATAAGCGTCCGCCTTTATTCATTTTAGTGTAAATAACAGCTACTAATTTTTCAATGGAAGGAATCACCTTTTCTATAGCATTAGGAACTGTTTTATCTTCTGCATTTATATTTGTAAGTAACTCAAGCGTACTCATTTTCTCTAGGTTATTATAATTTGATGGTTGTTCGGTTGTTAGTTTATTAGTCATTTTTGTTCTGTACAAGAATTAAACTTAAAATTGTTAAGAGTGCATTTACTAAGATATTCATAAATCCTAGATCAAATGAGAATTTGGTTATGAAAAGATAATTTAAGTAGTAGGTTAGAAGCGGCATTAAAATACAAATGTAAGGAACTGCAGCATCTTTTATTTTTATTTTAGTGAAAATTCCAAATAAATAAAGTCCTAACAATGGTCCGTAAGTATAGCCAGCAACTTTAAATATAGTTGAGATAACATCTCCTTTACTTTCTGAAAATAGCATTATTATTAAAAATATTACAACTGAAAATCCAAGTAGTACAAGGTTTTTTAAATGTTTTTTTTCTTTTGAATTTTTATGCTGAATGTCTAAAAAATCATAAGTAAAAGAGGTAGTTAAAGCTGTTAAAGCAGAATCTGCACTTGAAAATGAAGCAGCTGTAATTCCTAAAATAAAACTAATAGCAGCTAGTGTTCCAAAATGATTTAAAGAGAGCATTGGGAATAAAGCATCAGTATTGATAAATTTTCCATTCTCAACTTCTAATTGAATGCCAAATTTTTCAGCATATAAATAAAGCATTACACCCAATCCTAAAAATAAAAATTGAGCAACCGCTAAAAATAAACTAAAAGTTAGTATGTTTTGTTGGGCTTCTTTTTTGTTTTTACAAGTTAGGGTTTTTTGCATCATATTTTGATCCAATCCTATCATTGCAACGGCAATTAAAATTCCCGAAATAAATTGTTTAAAAAAGTTACTCCCTGAGTTGAAATCCCAATTAAACACTTTAAAATATTTGTGGTTTGTAACGGATGAAATTGTTTCCGAAATACTTAAATTTAAGGAGTCTTTTATAATATAAATAGATACAATTGCAGCCATCAGTAAAAATAGTGTTTGAAGTGTATCTGTCCAAACGATGGTTTTAATACCAGATTTGTGAGTGTATAACCATATTAAGATTAATATGATAATTACAGTTGCAGGAAACGGAATATTAAAAGCATCAAATACTGCATATTGTAATATTTTTGCTGCAAGTAATAACCGAAGAGCTGCCCCAAAAGATTGTGATATTAAAAAAAATAGAGAGCCAGTTTTGTAAGTTTTAATTCCAAATCTTGTTTCAAGGTAGGAGTAAATAGAAACTAACTTTAAATCGTAATAAATAGGAATCAGCACATAGGTTATAAATACATATCCAACAACATTTCCAAAAACAAACTGTAAATAATAGAAAAAATTAGTTCCTACCATACCTGGAATAGATACGAAAGTAACACCAGAAATAACGGCACCAACCATTCCAAACGCAACTATTTGCCAAGGTGATTTTCGGTCTCCAGTATAAAAAGATTCATCACTAGTATTTTTTGAGACATAATGAGAAATTAACATTAATACCCCAAAATATGACAGTATGATGATTAAGATTAGTGTTGAATTCATTTGTGAGTTTTAGAATAAATATATAGTAATTTTAAATAAATTATTTTAGTTTCTAAATTTAACTTTTATAATTAGAAACAATACAAGAAAATATTTTAAAACTTTAATTTTAAATTTGAATAAATAAATGGGATTTCAAAGAAATTTGATAATCCCATTTATTACCAATATTAACTCAAAACTTAATTAAATACTTGGATCAACGGGTGTATTTGGATTGTTTTCTCTCTCTATAGTTGGATAAGGATAAAAATTTCTATTTCGTTCGTTATTGGTGTTAGCCGAAGAAGGAACAACAAAATTTGGGTGAAATCTTTTACTGTCCTCAAATCTCATTCCAGTCAAAAACAATTCAATACATCTATTTTTATAAATTTCTTCCAAAATATCACTTTGACTAGTTTCGTTACCTGCCCATGCGGGAAGGTTAGCATTAACACCTAATGGGTCATTATTCTTTTGCCTTACTAAGTTTAGTTGAATAACTGCATCGGTTAATTGACTTTGTCTAGCATAAGCTTCCGCTTTATTTAATAACATTTCACCGCTAAGATATATTGGTATCGCTGATGTACTAGTTCCAAAGAATCCTAACATTTCACTTAGTGCTTGTCCACCTGCATCTAAATTAGCGAATCCTGCATCGTTTCCAAAGTAGAAGTCAACGCGACCATCACCAGCTTCAGGAACATAATCACCTAATAAACCAAAGTTAGTTTGTGGGTTTAAATCGGCAGAATTTACTGTACGATTCCAAATAGGGTTTTGATTGTTTGCATCATAAACCCACATTGAATTAGTTGCATCACTATCGTTCAATACTGCATTTGCAGCATTAATTGACTCTGTATAATTACCGATTAATAAGTAATATCTTGAAAGCATAGCATTTACTGTTTTTTGTAAATTCATTTCTGACCATAGAACAGTAGATATAAATTCATCTGACACAGGTGATGCTGCCATCACATCTCTAGCTTCTTCAAGTAATGAAATACAATTAGCTAACACTGTTGCCCGATCGCTAAATACGGCTGCTCCATCAGCAGAATTATTAATAGGTACTTGTTCAAACATCTGAATAAGATAACCTAAACTCATTGCTTTAATTAGATTTCCATACGCTAAAATTCCACTTCTAGTCCCTGGAGAAAGATTAACTACGTTGGCTCCATTAATTAATGATTCAGCCATTCCTTTTGCACGGATAATATTTACCCAAGGATTTGTAATACCTCCACTTTCAGAAGGTAACTCAGATCCACCTTTGGCTAATTCATTAATATTTAAAAAAGTATTGGTAACTCCTAATTCTCTTGTTGTAATTCCTGGAGCTTCTATAACTTGTCTTAAAGCATTTACTGAATAGTATTGTCTAATACCGGTTGCTAATGCAAAAAGCCCTTCCTTTGTTCCTAAAACCACATCTTCCGTTGGGTTGTTTGGGTTTTCAAACTCAGTGTTGCACGCAGTGAAAAAACCACTGCTAATAAGCAAAGCACTTATGACTGTATATATTTTTATATTTTTCATTTTATTATATTTTTATTTTAATACTTAAAAAGTAGCTGTTACACCAAATTTAATTACACTTGGTATTGGAACAAGTCCCATAATACCTCCTCTAGCTCCATTACTTTGTCCATCCATATTTACTTCTGGATCATACCCTGAGAAATTATCTATAGAGAATAAATTACGACCAGTTATGGTGAATTTAGCACTACTAACTCCTTTTAAAGGATCTTTTAACAAATAGGAAGTTGAAAGCTCTCGAAGTTTAATATAAGACCCATTTTCAATATAAGACTCTGCAATACCAAACTTAGCTTTACCAGTTCCTCTTACAGTCTCTCCGCGTAACTCACTAGCAGTAGTTGGTCCACCTCCAAAACGATAGAACATACGTGTATCCCAACTTAAAACATCTACACCTTGTACAGCGTCAAATTGCATTCTAAAAGAAAAATTCTTGTATTTAATTTCATTAGTTAATGATGCTATAAAGTCAGGATTTGGATCTCCTATTACTTTACTTAGTGAAGATCCAGTAGGTTGACCAGATGCATCTCTCTCAGGAACAGGATTTCCATTAGTATCATAAGATCCTTTTTCTCTTTGAGGAAGTCCTCCAGGAGTTAAAAGTAAACTTCCGTCAGTATTTCTTGCATAAAAACCTTGATAAAAAACACCTAAAGGTTGGCCATTTTTAGCAACTGAAAATCCAAAATTCCCAATTCCAAAATGGTCACCTTCAATATTATTTACTTCATTTTTATTAGTGGAAAAAGTACCGGTAATAGACCAACTGAAATCTGTTGTTTGAATTGGCATTGCTGTAATTAATGCTTCAAAACCACTGTTAGTCATAGTTCCAATATTTTCTATCCTTGAACCAAATCCTGTAGAAGGAGATAAGCCTCTATTAAGTAGTAGATCTTTTATGTCTTGTTTATAATAAGTAAGCTCTATACCTACTTTATTATCAAACAATCCCATATCAATACCAAACTCTAATTCAGTTTGTCTCTCAGGTTTTAAATCAACATTTCCAAGAAGTGAAGGAGCAATTAAGCCAGAACTACCATCAATACTTGTAGGTGTATAATTTGTTAATCTATCAAAAGGTCCTATAGCAGTTAAGTTTCCTGCTTGACCCCAAGCGGCTCTAATTTTAAAGCTATTAATTGAACTACCAAAACTATTTTCCCAAAAATCTTCTTCTGAAATTAAATAGGATGTACTAACTTTTGGATATAATTGATTTCTTTCATTTTTACCAAATACAGAAGACCCATCTAATCTAATTGCTCCAGTAAGAAAAAGTTTATCACTCAAACCGAATGTTTGTTGTAAAAAACCACCCCAGAACGTTCTTTTACTTCTGCTTTCGTTAGTAGAAATTGTCTCAGCCCCATTAGTAGTTTTTACACCTAAGGCTAATCCTGTTCCTGAAATAGAACGTAGTAAGGTTTTATCTGATTGCCAAGAAAATCCAGTTGTTGTTGTTGATTTTATGTTGTCGTTTAAATCCTTATCAAATGAAGCATTTAAATCACTATTTAATTGTTTTGTGCTAATAGTTGTTGTTGCTGCCTTACCACGTGTAATAGTAGTGGTTCCAAGTGGAATATATGAATTTCCTATAGATTCAGAATTGTCATAACCAAGAATATAAGTTACTTTAAGCCCATCAGCTGGTTTTAAATTAAGTTGTAAATCGCTAATATTTCTATTATTCTCTTGCGTGAATTTAAAAGTTTTAATGTATTCCAAAATATTTGGATAAAACGTCATGGTTGGGTAATTGCCATTTGCGTCTGGACTAGGATCTATTGTGTTGTTTGTAAACAGTATAGTTGGCAATACACCTGCAGTATAACCCCCATTAGGCTGGTCATTACTTTTGCTTGTTGAAAAATACGTACCAAAAGAAGCTGATGCCCAATCATTTATAACTTGATTAATTCTAATTCTTCCACCTTCTCTTTCATAATCCGTACTTTTAAGAATACCATCATTCTTTAAATATGAAAATGAAGCAAAATAGTTGGTGTTTTCTTTTCCTCCTGACATAGAAACGTAGTTATCTGTTCCTGTTGAGTTTTGAAATACCATATCTTGATAGTCATATCTTGTTGCAGATACTTTATCAAGATTAGTAATATCACTTGATGCCCACTCAAAAGGTTCTTGATTAAAATCACGCTTCTTTCTTAATGAATTGAAATTTACACTACTAGAAACAGTAATTACAGGTTCTCCAGATTGCCCTTTCTTTGTAAAAATCTGCACAACACCATTACTAGCCCTTGAACCATAAATTGCTGCAGCTGCTGCACCTTTTATTACTTCAATTCTATCAATGTCTTGCGGGCTAATATCTGACATTCTATTTTGGGTAACACCCCTTGTACCTAAGGTATTAGTAGAATTGTTATTCACAATTACACCATCAATAATATACAAAGGATCTGAGCTTCCGTTAACGGTACTAGCACTTCTTAATCGAACACTAATACCACCTGCTGGGTCACCTGAATTTTGAGTTACTTGAATTCCGGCTAATTTTCCTGAGAGCCCTGCTGTAATATCCACTGATCCAGATTCAGAAATTTCCAAACCTTTGATGCTAGAAATAGTATTACCTAGTTGTTTTTTTGCTGTTAGTGCTCCTGCACCAGTGATGACTATTTCATCTAATCCTAAAATATCTAAATTCATAACAACATCATTCACTAGTTCAGCTTCAGTTCCTAAAGTAATTTTTACTTCTTTAGTTACTAATCCTAATGATCTGAAAGTAAGAGTGTAGCTACCAGTGTTTAGGTTGGCTGTTAGCGTATAATTTCCGTCGAAATCAGTAGTTCCACCCGTGTTGGTGTTTTTAATTTGCACACTAACACCAGGGGTTGGTTCACCAATATTATCGGTTACATTACCTTTTAATGTATAGGAGGTCGTTTGGGCTTGTAAGTTAAACCCCAACATCATAAGCACAAATAGACTGCTCATAAATCGAAATCTCTTAATAAAAGAGAAGTTTTCATTTGTTTTGTTCATAGAATATAGATTTTAAATAATAATAGATTATTCAAAACTAATCTTTTTTTTCAATTAACGTTAATAAATAGTTAAAAAAATGCAAATTTTAACATTTAAAAACGCATAAAAACGCAAAAATAATGTATTATTATAAGTGTTATAGGATTGTAACGCCTTTTTCTTTAAAGGAATTAAAGATTTGATCGTCTGGAGAAATGTCTGTTATAATGGTGTTTATTTTGTTAATAGGAGAAACGGCATATCTTTTTACCTCGTTTAATTTATTTTTTGTACAAAGTACAATAACGCTATTACTTGCTGAAATCATACACTTTTTAATATGAGAAACTTCCCAGTCGGGTTCGGTCATCCCGTTTGAAACATTAATACCCCCTGTACCCATAAAACATAAGTCGGCTCTTAGTTCAGATATTGAAGAAACCACATCGAGTCCTACGGTTACTTGTGCGGCTTTGTTTAGTTTTCCGCCAATAAATATGATTTCAATTGAGGCGTGTTCAGTAAGTTGTAATGCTATAGGTAAACTGTAGGTGTAAATAGTTGCATTTATATCAGAAGGAATAATTTTTGCTAGTTGTAAATTTGTGGTGCTTCCACTCATGATAATTACCTGTCCGTCTTTTATAAGGTTTACTGCTTTTTTAGCAATGCTATTTTTTTCTTTAAGGTTAAAGCTGCTTCTTTCTTCGTAAGATAAGGCTTTGCTATCTTTGGGAAGTGCGCCTCCGTGGACTTTTTTTATCAATCCTTTGGCAGATAATTCGTTAAGATCTCTTCTAATTGTGTCTTCAGAAACATTTAACTCAATACTTAAGTCAGAAGATAAAACTTTCCTGTTTAGTTTGATTTTGTCTAATATTTGTAGCTGTCTTTCTTCTTTTAGCATGGATTCTATAGGTATTTATTGCAGGAATTGTTACAAAGATGCAATTATTTGATTAAAAGTAAAGGTTATAAATTAATTTCTTTAGTTTGTAATTGAAAATAGTGTATTTTGTGTGGGATTAGTGTGTTTATAAATTTTGTTAACAGCTGTTATGTAATAATTTAAAATTATAAAATGCATAAAAATGCATAAAAACGCTTATTATTAAGTGTTTTTTAGTAATTTTGTAATAATTAATATAATTATAAAATAATGGAAGCTAAACTGTTAAAATACACAAAGAGCATTGCATATGAAGAATCAGGGAAATTTGAAGAAACCAGATTTGAAAAAAAACATAATGTTATTTTTTCAAATTCATCAGAAGGGTCTTTAAAGGTTGCAAGAGAAATTGCAGATTTAATTATAAGTAAAAAAGCAAAAAGGGAAAAATGTGTTTTAGGTTTAGCTACAGGCTCATCACCAATAAAGGTTTATGAGGAATTGGTTAGAATGCACCATGAAGAAAGTTTAAGTTTTTCAAATGTAGTAACGTTTAATTTGGATGAATACTACCCAATGACAAGGGATAATATTCAAAGTTATTATTATTTCATGCATGAGCATTTGTTTAATCATATTGATATTAATCCTGAAAATATTCATGTGCCAGACGGAACAGTTTCTGCGGATAAATTACATCAATATTGTATAGATTATGAAAAAGCGATAGATGAAAGTGGAGGAATTGACTTGCAATTATTAGGTATTGGCAGGACTGGCCACATTGGATTTAACGAGCCTGGCTCACATTTTAATTCAGAAACCAGAAGTATTATTTTAGATTATATTACAAAAGTTGATGCGGGCCCTTCGTTTTTAGGTATTGATAATGTGCCTAAAAAAGCCATTACAATGGGTATAAAAACTGTTAGAAAGGCAAAAAGAATAATATTATTAGCTTGGGGACAAAATAAAGCTTCAATTGTTAAAAAGACAATTGAAGGTGGTATTTCGTCAAAAGTGCCGGCAACGTATTTACAACATCATAGTAATGCAACATTTATTCTTGATATTGAAGCAGCGTCTGAATTAACAAGAATAAATACACCATGGCTTGTAGGACCTTGCTTGTGGAATGAAAAATTAAGTAGTAAAGCTATTATTTGGCTATGTCAAAAAACAGGAAAATCAATTTTAAAATTAATTGATGAGGATTATAACGACAATGGAATGTCTAGTTTATTGGCGGAAGAAGGTTCTTCATACGATTTAAATATTAAAATGTTTAATAAAGTACAGCATACAATAACAGGTTGGCCAGGAGGTAAACCGAATGCCGATGATACTTCAAGACCTGAAAGAGCAAATCCAATTAAAAAAAGAGTCCTAATTTTTAGTCCACATCCTGATGATGATGTTATTTCAATGGGAGGTACTTTTGATAGGCTGGTTAGTCAAGGACATGAAGTACATGTTGTATATCAAACTTCAGGTAATATTGCCGTTTCAGATTATGAAGCTTTAAAATTTGCTGAAGTTTCAAAAATCATGAAATGTAGTAAGGATGATAGTTTTATTTCAGAAATTATTAACCAAATTAAAACTAAAAAAGACAATGCTATTGATACTGTTGAAGTTCGGAAATTGAAAAGAGTAATTAGACAGATGGAATCTTTGGCAGCAACCCGATATCTTGGAGTTCCTGATAAAAATGTTCATTTTTTAAATTTACCATTTTATGAAACAGGGAGTATTAAGAAAAACCCATTAGGAGATGAAGATGTTGCCATAATGTGTGATGTAATTGAGCAAATAAAACCGCACCAAATTTATGCCGCAGGTGATTTAGCTGACCCACATGGTACACATAGAGTTAGTCTAAATGCTTTGTTTGAAGCATTAAAAATTTTAAAACCAAAACTATTTATGAACGATTGTTGGTTATGGTTATATAGAGGAGCTTGGCAAGAATGGGATATTCATGAAATTGAAATGGCAGTACCAATGAGTCCAGATCAGGTATTAAAAAAGAGAAAAGCAATATTTTTTCATCAATCTCAAAAAGATGGTGTCATGTTTCAAGGGAATGATATTAGAGAGTTTTGGATGCGTGCTGAAGAAAGAAATACTAAAACCGCTGAAAAATATAATAATTTAGGATTAGCTGATTATGCCGCAATGGAAGCATTTGTGAGATGGCATTATTAATTATAGCAATATCTGGTGTAACAATTATTCCTCCATTATGGTGTTGGATTGTTGATCTTAATAAAGCAGAAATGATGCTAAAGGTGTTAGTGAGGTAATAACAAATACACAAGTAGCAACTTCGGGATATTGGTTTTTTTACCGTATTGTTTCATTATTTTAAATTATGCTATAGCTCGGGATAAACTAGTATTAAAAAAGATTAAATATAGAATATGGAAACTAAAAGATTAGTAGCGCTTGATGTCTTAAGAGGATTAACGATTGCTCTTATGATTATGGTAAATAATCCAGGTAGTTGGAGTTATGTTTATGCCCCTTTACGACATTCAAATTGGAACGGTTGTACTCCAACCGATTTGGTTTTTCCTTTTTTCTTATTCATTGTTGGAGTTTCTATGTGGTTTTCCTTTAAAAAATATGGAGATGGTCTAACAAAAAAGGGACTTTTAAAAGTGTTAAAAAGGTTTTTGGTTATCTTTATAATAGGGTTGTTTTTAAACGCTTTTCCTAAATTTGATTTTGAACATTTACGATTTTTTGGGGTGCTTCAACGTATAGCTATTGCTTATGCAATTGGAGCAATTTTATGTATGCAATTTAACTATAAGCAATTATTTATAGTGTTTGTTATTATTTTAGTTGGCTATTGGGGTTTGTTATATTTTGGAGGCTCAAATGATGTTTTTAGCTTAACCTCTAATGTTGTACGTAAAGTCGATTTACTATTGTTTGGTGAAAATCATGTTTATAAAGGCTTTGGAATGCCTTTTGATCCAGAAGGTTTATTATCATCAATACCTGCTGTAGCAACAGTAATATTAGGTTATTTTACAGGGCAAATTATTGAAAATTCAGACAAAGTTACTACTGCCATTAAAAAAATGATACTTTTTGGAATTTCAATTGCGGTTATTGGTTGGTTTTGGGGGTATTTATTTCCAATTAATAAAGCATTATGGACTAGTTCATATGTTCTATATACAGGAGGTTTAGCAATGTTGTTTTTGACTTTTTTGTTATGGATTATTGATGTAAATAAAATGCGTAATTGGGCAAAACCATTTATTCATTTTGGTACAAATCCATTATTTATTTTTGTGTTTTCTGGAATTTATGGTAGAATTTTAATTTACTTGGTGAAATTTACTAATTCAAATGGAGAAATAGAAACAGGTTATAGTTACTTATATACTCATGTTTTTGTTCCTATTGCTGGTAATATGAACGGATCATTATTATTTGCTATAAGTCACATTATTTTCTTTTGGTTATTAACTTATATATTATATAGAAATAAAATATTTATTAAGATTTAAGGTAGTGGAAAGTTCATATTAGGAAAGGGTATTGTAATTTTATAATTTTTCATATGCTAATTATCTTTAACATTTGGTTTCTATGTTTTTTTTCAATAAAAAGAAATATAATTTATTTATAAAACTCATGAACTTAAAATTGAATAATTATAGTTTTTTACTTTTACTTTTCTTTATGGTTTTTGCTTCTTGTTCAAGGAGGGGGAATCCTCAGATGAATCTTTTAGATGAAATAATTATACCTAAGCCGGTATCTGTAATTGCATCTGGAAATTCTTTTAAACTGAATGCCAATACAAAAATTTTGGTAAAAGGTGAATCAGAGGAAATGTTAAAAATTGGACATTATCTGGCTAGTTTAATAAAGCCAGCAACAGGGTTTGATTTAGAAATAAAATCAACTTTAAAAAAGCCAAAATTAAATAGTATTTACATTTCAATTTCTAATTTAGAATCTAAATTTGGTAATGAAGGATATAACTTAAAAATTACGGATAAGATAGTATTCTTAAAAGCAAATAGTCCAGAAGGAATTTTTCATGGAATTCAAACATTACGCCAGATTTTGCCAAAAGAGATAGAAGCTTCTACAAAACAAAATAAATTATGGTTTATTGCAACAGGAGAAATTCATGATTATCCACAATATGAATATAGAGGAGCTATGTTAGATGTTTCCAGACATTTTTTTGGTGTTGACTTAGTGAAAAAATATATGGATCTGTTGGCGGCATATAAATTAAATAAATTGCATCTACATCTTTCTGATGATCAAGGCTGGCGAATAGAAATTAAATCGTGGCCTAATCTTACTTTAATAGGAGGCTCAAAAGAAGTTGGTGGGGGAAAAGGAGGTTTTTATACTCAAGAAGAATATAAGGAAATTGTAAAATATGGACAGGAACGATACATTACTATTATTCCAGAAATTGACATGCCAGGGCATACAAATGCAGCATTGGCATCATATCCTGAATTGAATAGTAGTGGTAAAGCAACCGAATTATACACAGGTATTAAAGTTGGGTTTAGTTCATTGGATACAAACAAAGAGGTTACCTATCAATTTGTTAGCGATATTATCAGGGAATTGTCTGAGATTACTCCAGGCCCATATATTCATATTGGAGGAGATGAATCCCATGCAACGGAAATGAAAGATTATATTCCATTTATAAATAAAGTACAAGAAATTGTATTGGCAAATGGAAAACAAATGATTGGTTGGGATGAGATTGTACATGCGGATATAAAAACTAATACTATTGTACAGTTTTGGGCTAGAAAGGAAAATGCTCAAATTGGTGTAAATAAAAGCGCAAAAGTTATTTTGTCCCCGGCAAATAAAACGTATTTAGATATGAAGTATGATTCAATTACAAAACTAGGATTAAAATGGGCTGGATATGTTAATATTGAAGATGCTTATTGTTGGAATCCTTCAAAATTTATTTCGGGTATTTCTAAAAATGATATTTTAGGAATAGAATCACCATTATGGACTGAGACTATTACGAATATGGAAGAACTTGAATATATGCTATTTCCTAGAATTATTGGACATGCTGAAATCGGTTGGACAATTGATTCATTAAGAAACTGGAAAGATTATAAAGTAAGATTAAAAAAACATCTTAATCGGTTAAAGATAAAGGGTGTTAATTATTATGAAGAGAATGAAAACTTTAAGAATATTCTATAAATTATAAATAATAAAAATTGTATTATTGTTTAATAATACTTTTGTAATTGAAATTGATTAAAAAAATATTTTTAAGCCTATTATTTTTGGTTTCTATGCTTATAGAAGCACAAGAATTACCACCTATTGAAAATTTCTCACCTCAACTATATGGAGCTGAAAACCAGAATTGGTCTATTTCTCAAGGAAATGACTTGCATATATATGTAGCTAATAATAGTGGTTTGTTAGAATTTAATGGTGCTAAATGGAAATTATATCCATCTCCAAATAACACAGCTTTAAGAGCAGTTAATGCTATAGGAAGTAAAATATACACAGGTTGTTTTAGAGAGTTTGGTTTTTGGGAAAGAAATGAAATGGGGAATTTAGAGTATAATTCTTTAATTCATGAACTTAATGAGCCTCTTCTTGAAGATGAACATTTTTGGAATATAATTTCATTTGATAAATGGGTATTGTTTCAATCCTTGCAACGCATATATGTTTACAATATTGAAGAGCACTCATTCAATATTATTAAATCTGACACACATTTACCAAAGGTTTTTAGAGTTGAGGATAGTATTTATTTTCAGAAATATGGACAGGGAGTTTTTAAAATTGAAAACGGAAAGCCATTGTTAATATCAGATGACCCTATATTTAAAAACAATATTTTAGTTAATATTTTTTCAATAAATAATAAAGTTTTATTTCAAACTCAAGAAAAAGGGTTTTATTTTCTTGATACAGGAAACATTTCAAAGTGGAATATTCCAGCGAATAAAGTAATCTCATCTGTTAGTGTGTTTAGTAGTTTAAGGTTGAAAAATGGAAATTTTGCAATAGGAACAATTAGAAATGGCATTTATCAATTGAATGAAAAAGGTGTAATAGTAAGTCAGATTAATCAAAATAATGGACTAAGTAACAATACCATTTTATCTATGTTTGAAGACAAAGAGCAAAATCTATGGCTTGGATTAGACAATGGTATAAGCATGATTAACTTCAACTCTCCATTTAGTGTTTTTAATGATTTAAATGGGAAATTAGGTTCGGTTTATGCTGCAATATTATTTAAAAACAATTTGTATATAGGAACCAATCAAGGTCTATTTTACAAAAAAAATAATTCTGATAATTTTCAATTTATTGAGGGTACTTATGGTCAAGTATGGTGTTTAAAAATTTTAGATGACACGTTATTTTGTGGGCATAATTTAGGAACTTTTGTTGTTGATGATACTAATAAAGCAACCTTAATTGCAAATGCAATGGGTACTTGGAATATTTTACCTATAAACAACAACAATAATTTGTTAATACAAGGAAATTATAACGGCTTAAATGTTATTGAAAAAATAAATAATAAATGGCAATTCAGAAATAAAATTGAAGGTTTTAATATTTCAAGCAGATATTTTGGGTTTGATTCTGAATGGAATATTTTTGTGAGCCATGAATGGAAAGGTGTTTTTAAGCTTCATGTTAACAATAATTACACCAAAGTACTCGATTATACTATTGAAGAAAGTGTTCATAAAGAACCAATATCAAGTTTAATTTCATATAATAATCATTTATTATACACCTCTGACAGAGGTGTATATAAATATGAAGAGTCTCAGAATGCGTTTTTGAAAGATTCTATATTAAGTTTGGATTTTTTCGCAAATGATGATTATGTTTCTGGAAAATTAATTGCAAACAATACAGAAAACACCTTGTGGGGTTTTACAGATAAAAATATTGTTTTTTGTAAACCTGCTAAATTGAACAATGATTTAATTGTTACAAAAATTTCTTTACCAACTTCATTAAGAAAATTTATTTTAGGTTATGAAAATGTTACACAATTAAATGACCAAATTTATTTATTTGGATCTTCAAATGGTTATATTTTGTTAGATTTAAATAAATTAGTTAAGAAAGAATATAAGATTTTTATCAATACAATTGAAAAAAGTATTCTTAATAAAGAAAAGGAATTTATTAATGTAAAAACAGTCAACAAATTTAAATATGGTGAAAACAACTTATATTTTAATTATAGTGTGCCTGAGTTTGATAAATTTGATCAGGTAAATTACCAATACCAACTAGAAGGAATATATAATGAATGGAGTGGTTGGTCAGAAAATTCAGAAATATCATTTAAAAACCTTCCATGGGGTGATTATACTTTTAATGTTAGAGCTAAAATTGGTAGTAAATTATCGAATAATACAGCAATATATTCATTTGTTATTAAAAGACCTTGGGTACTTTCAAACCAAATGTTATTTGTTTATTTAATTCTATTTATAATATTATATTTTATTCTTCATTTGTCATACAAGCGTTATTATGATAAGCAAAAACAAAAGTTAGTTGAAAAAAAGCAACGTGTTTTTGCCATAGCTCAATTAGAAAACGAGCAAGAAATTATGAAGTTAAAAAATGAAAAATTACAAAATGATATTGAAAGTAAATCTCGAGAACTAGGTACTTCAACAATGAGTATTATTAAACAGAATGAAATTTTAAATACCATTAAAGAAGAATTAAACGCAATTAAAGATGAAAGTAATGTAAAGCCAGTTCTTAAAATTATTAATAAAACGTTGTCAAATACGAATGATTGGGAACTGTTTAAAGAAGCATTTAATAATGCAGACAGGGATTTCTTAAAAAAGATTAAAACTTTTCACCCTACTTTAACCCCAAATGATTTACGATTATGTGCATATTTACGTCTAAACTTGTCATCTAAAGAAATAGCTCCATTATTAAATATTTCATCACGTAGTGTTGAGATAAAAAGATACAGGTTGCGTAAAAAAATGAATCTACTTCATGAAAAAAGCCTTGTTGAGTATATTTTAGGAGTTTAACAAACTACTACAAAATAAAAAATATTAAAAAACACCACAACATTACCACAACATTCTTGTAACTCTAAGGATGTAGTTTAAATTTTTATTAATATTTCTAAACACCTACATTAGAGTTGTTAACTACCCAGTTTTCTTAATTATATCTAAAGAAGTGTTCTAAATTACCTTATAATTATGTTAGATTAATATCCTTATATTAATACTGTATGTTTTTTGTATAGGTTGATTTTAAGATATTTTTAACTTTTCCAATTACTTTTAACTAAACTTAATTCAAATTATATGAAATCATTACTATTATCATTTTTTCTATGTTTTGCAGGAATTATTGCTTCCGCGCAAAATTATGAAATAAAAGGAATTGTAGTTGATACAAATGGATCACCTTTACCCGGTGTTTCTATAGTTGTCAAAAACACTGCAAAAGGAGCTTCCACAGATTTTGACGGGAACTTTACAGTATTAGATGTTCAAAAAGGAGAAACATTAGTATTCTCTTATCTTGGGTTTGTAACTAAAGAAATTGTAATTAGTACTGCCAGTCTCTTGAACGTAACACTAATTGAAGATACTCAAAGCCTAGACGAAGTTGTAGTTGTAGGTTATGGTACACAAAAGAAAAAAGAAGTTACAGGTGCTGTGTCAGTTGTAGATGCTAAAGCTATTGAAAAACTGAATCCTACCCGAATTGAGCAAGCTTTACAAGGGCAAGTATCAGGAGTTAATATTACATCTTCTTCTGGTTCTCCAGGTAGTGGGTCTAATATTAGAATTCGTGGTGTTTCTACAAACGGAGACAATAGACCTTTAATTTTAGTTGATGGGAATGTTGTAGAAGATTTGTCGGTAGTAAACCCTGGTGATATTAAAAGTGTAAACGTATTAAAAGATGCAACAGCTGGTATTTATGGAGTTCGTGCAGCAAATGGGGTTATTTTAATTACAACAAAAACAGGTAGAAAAAATTCAGAAATGAAGTATCAATTTGATGCATATACTGGGATTCAAGAATCTAGTAAAAAGTTAGATTTATTAAAACCTAGAGACTTTGCAATTTATGTAAATGATGCTGCTGATAAAACTAAATTTTTTGTATACCCAAATGAAGGAACTGATTGGCAAGATGAAGTTTTTGACTTGGCTTCTATTTCAAATGTAAATTTTAGTGCTAGTGGAGGAACAAAAAAATCTGCATACTCTTTCGGTGTTTCTTATTTAGATCAAGATGGTATTGTGGGATTAGGAAAGTCTAATTACAAAAGAGCAACAGCTAGGCTAAGTTATCAATATGATATACTTGATAACTTAAAACTATCTGGAACAGGTTTATATGCAAATTCTAAAAAGAACAATCTACCAGAAGGAGGTATTGGTTCAGTACTTTATAGTGCGGTTAATTTAAACCCTAACCTTCCATTAAGAGATGAAAATGGAGCATATTCTGTAGTAGAAGAAATAAAACAAATAGAACTTATTAACCCTGTAGCTCAAATAGCTAATACTTACAATACAACTACAGTTGATAAATTTAGTGCAACTGTAGGAATTGATTATTCTTTTTGGAAACATTTTACAGCAAGTTCTAAATTTCAAATGAACCATGCTACTGTTCTTGATGATGTTTTTAAACCTGAAGCTTATTATGGACCTAGTAAAGGAGCAAATGTTGATTTGGGAAAAAATGAGGTTGTAGATTATGGTGCTACATTTGATGATTATACTTGGGATAATTATATTAACTATACCAACACTTTTAATGATAATCATAATCTAACAGTATTACTTGGAACATCAACTTTTAAAACAACAGGAGACTACTTTGGTTTTTCAGGTTATACTTTAAAAGATGGTAGCAACTCTATAAAAGACGCTTATATTAAAAACTTAGAAGGAGAAGTTAGACCTCGTTTTAACGAAAGCCAATTAGCTATAGGTAGTAATTTTTTTGATGTTCGACTGCAATCTATATTTACAAGGGTGCAATACAATTACAAAAGCAAATATTTATTTTCGGGAGTTGTACGTAGAGATGGTTCTTCTAAATTTGGACCTAATAATAAATTTGGATACTTCCCTTCTGGTTCTATTGGATGGAATGTTTCGGAAGAAGATTTTTTACAAGATAGTTCTTGGATAAATTCTTTAAAGTTAAGAGCAAGTTACGGTATTATAGGGAATGATAGAATTCCAAGTTTTGGCTACGTTTCTCGTTTATCAGGAGAAGCAACCTATGTTACAAATAATGAAGTTGTAGAAGCTGATCTTTTGAATGGAGTTGCAGAAGGTCTTGTGTCTAACCCAGAAATAAAATGGGAAAAGCAAAAAACAGGAAATATAGGTTTTGATGCTAGAATTTTGAATAATAAAGTTAGTATTTCAATGGATGCTTTTTCTAAGAAAACACAAGATTTATTAATTAGCGCTCAAGCTTCTGGTTTAATTGGAGCATCAGCCCCAGGATCAGGAGCACCTATTATAAATGCGGGAACTGTTGAAAATAAGGGATTAGAATTTAAAATTGGTTATGACAATCAATTTTCAGATAATTTCAAATTTAATGTTAGCTATAACATAAGCACGCTTAAAAATGAAGTGTTATTTGTGGAAAGTGATAATGGATTTATTGATGCAGGAGAATATGGTGTTGGTTTAGGTATCAATACTTCACGTATGGAAGCTGGGCAACCGTTAGGCTATTTTTATGGATATAAAACAAATGGAATTTATCAAACGTATGAAGAAATTGATGCTTTAAATGCTACTGCACCAAATGGTGTTTATCATGCAGGAGCTGAACCAGGAGATTTAAAATTTGTAGATACTAATGGTGATGGTGAAATAGATGCTAATGATAAAACATATATTGGCGATCCTATTCCTGATATAACAATGGGATTCAATTTAGGACTTAACTATAAGAATTTTGATTTTAATGCAGCTGCTTTTGCCTCTATAGGTAATAATATGGTAAGAGATTATGAACGTAAAGATTTGTTTGCAAACAGAGGTACTTATATGTTAGATAGATGGCAAGGTACTGGTACCAGCAACTCTGTGCCAAGAGCGGAATCAGGAAAATCAATTAACACGGATAACTTTTCAGATTTTTATGTTGAAGATGCTTCCTTCGTGCGTTTACAAAATGTACAAGTAGGATACTCTTTTAATGAAAAAACTTTAGCTGGAACAGGATTGGAAAAATTGAGAATCTATATATCAGGTAATAACTTACTTACAATAACTGATTATAAAGGATATGATCCTTCTGCAAGTTCAGGTGATGCTACTGCTGCTGGTATTGATAAAGGATTTTATCCAGTAGCAAAATCATATATGTTTGGTTTAAATTTAATTTTTTAATCTATTAATTATGAAAAACTTTTTAAAAATAACAACTATATTTTTTGCTTTTATATTACTTATGCCATCTTGTGATAATTTTATAGAAGTAGATCCTATTGGACCAGTCTCAGACGATTATTTCAATAGCAAAGAAGATTATGAAAATGCATTAATTGGTGCATATGACTTACTACAAGCATCCTTTTGGAATGTACTAACTGGTGTAGTAGCATCTGATGATTTTGCAGCTGGAGGTGATCCTTTTAATTATGATCAACCTACACTTCAAAACGTTGATTTAATGATACAAACTCCTGCTGATAATAATCAATTAAGAGATATTTGGCAATTGATGTATGCAGGTTTAAATAGAGCAAATTTTGTACTAGAATTTGAAAATAAAACTGAATTTTCAGGTAGAGACGAAATTATTGCTCAAGCTTATTTTTTAAGAGCCTATTTTACTTTTGAGCTTGTAAAATTTTATGGAAATATTCCTTTGAAAATTGATGAGAGTTCAGGAACAAAAAGAATTCTAAATAAACGTACTTTATTTGGTGAACAGTTTGATATTAATAGAACTCAGGATATAGCAGAGGCTTATAGTTTAATAGAAGAAGACTTAAAACAAGCGATTCTAAATTTACCAGTAGTTCAAGATTTTAAATACAAGGTTACTAAAGGAGCAGCACAAGCGCTACTTGGAAAAGTATATTTATACCATGGAAAATTTGATCAAACAAAATTTGGAGATGCAGCAACTGTACTTGGTAAAGTTATAGCAAGTAATGAATATAGCTTAGTTACAGGTGATGATTATTTAAACCTATTCAATAGTAGCGGTGAAAATGGTTCAGAATCGGTTTTTGAAATTCAATACTCTGGAGTAGAAGGTGCAAGTTGGAATTGTATTACTTGTAGTGAAGGTAGTTACTTTGTAAAATTTAATGGACCAAGATCTCCTTATGATGATTCTACATATGAAGCTGGTTGGGGATTTAATATTCCTTCCCAAGAATTATACGACTCCTTTGATGCAAATGATTTAAGAAGACAAGTTACCTTTTTAGATTTAAGAGATGTACCAGATAGTTATTCACCAAGTAGAGATAATTCAGGTTTCTTTAATAAAAAATATTTACCAAATAAAAATGATCCTAGAGCTGGGTCAGACCCTCTTAATTATGCAAATAATTACCGGGCAATTCGTTATGCAGATGTTTTATTAATGGCAGCTGAAGCTGAAGCACAAAGCGGTGGAGGCAATGCTGTAAATTATTTGAACCAAGTGAGAGCACGTGCTTTTGGAAATAATACTCATGATTATAGCTCAGGAGAAGGAGATATATTGGAGGCTATTTATAATGAAAGACGATTAGAATTTGCAGGTGAAGGACTTCGTTTCTTTGATTTAGTGAGAACAGGTAAAGCTGCATCTAGAATAAATGGATTTACAAATAATAAAAATGAAGTTTTTCCAATTCCTCAAGTTGAGTTAGAATTGGCAAATGCGGTTGATAAATGGGGACAAAACCCAGGGTATTAATATTAATTTATAAACTTAATAAATGAATTTATTAACAAAATATTTTCTTGTTTTATTACTCTTCAATGTTACAATTTCTTGTAGTAATGATGATAAAACTGAAACTGAAGTAGTAGTTGGGCCTGTTGAGGAAGAAGTTATTATTGCAACAACTCCTCCTTTCTTCCCTATTAATTTTGAAACTGTTGGATTTGGTGCAGATTGGACTTGGTCAGTATTTGAAAATGATACAAATCCTGCAATAGAAATTATTGCAAATCCAGTACCAGAAGGAATTAACACCTCAGCAACTGTTCTAAAAATAACAGCTTTAACGTCTGGAGCGCCTTGGGTTGGTTTTGAAACAACACATGGCGAAGGTATTGGATCATTTGTTTTTGATGCCACAAATAGTATTGTTAAAATTATTGTATATAAAACAAACATTAGTGATGTGGCATTAAAATTTGCAGAATACGCTATTCCAGGAGTTGGTGCTGAAGCACAACCTGAAGTAAAAGTTGCAAATACCAAAATAAATGAATGGGAAGAATTAACATTTGATCTTTCTGGAAGTATTGGAAAAGGTGTCACGGGAATTATTGATCAAATTATCATTTTTCCTGATTTTAACGCAAGAACTTCTGATAACATAGTTTACATTGATAATATAACTTTCGGGAGTAATTAAAAAATTTTATACAAATTCACAAAAAAAATAATAACTAAAATAAAAATTATGAATTTACTAAAAAAGGGATTCTATATCCTACTACTTTTATTAATCATTACAATTTCATGTAATAAAGATGATGAATTGACCCAAATAGCTGGTTTAGATTTTGTAACTGCTACTCTAAGCGATGATGGAACTAAAGTTGGGATTGTTCCAACAGTAGTATCTGTAGGAAATGTAATTTATACAGTTGATTTTGGCTCAAGTGCTGACGATGATGTATTTCAAACTAGTGGTCCAATGGTAACTTATAATTACCCGAAAGAAACAGCTACTTATAGAATTACAGTAACAGCTTCTGTTGAAGGTACTGAAGATGTATCAATAACAAAAGAATATACTGTAACTATTAAAGTTGTACCACCAGTAAGTTCTGGAGGTATTGCAGGTACTTGGAAATTAGCTCCAGAGGCTGGTGCTATAGGAGTTGGTCCTGCAAAGGATGATGTTTCTTGGTGGTCTAGTTCTTCAGATGATGTAACAGGAAGAGGATGTTTATTTGATGATGAATATGTATTTAACGCAGATGGATCATTTCAAAATGTTTTAGGTGCTGATACTTGGGTAGAAGCTTGGCAAGGTAATGACCCTGAAGGATGTGCTGCACCAGTATTTCCACATGATGGAACAGCTTCGGCAACATATACTTATAATGAAAC
>Ga0316202_10000113_pt1 | contig 127686 bp, 91 predicted proteins | sample 3monrhotite_MG_FD_204934 | JGI IMG/M metagenome (GOLD analysis project Ga0316202, IMG submission 204934) | Microbial mat bacterial communities from mineral coupon in-situ incubated in ocean water Damariscotta River, Maine, United States -... | ecosystem: Environmental > Aquatic > Marine >... | reverse complement strand
CGACCCTGTCATTTTCAACTCCGGAGCGCCCTCAAATCCCGCGAGACGACCTCTGTGACCTCTGTGGATCTCCGTGCCCTCTGTGATTCAAAGAGCGCAGCCCACAACCCGGTTCACGGAGACGAGACCCGGGCACGGGAGGCCGTCGCGAAACCAAGCGACGCGCCTCCTCGGCCGAATCCGCTAGGCGAAGCTTCCCTTCCTCACAGTTCCCGACCCGCCGACCCGACCCCGCTCCTTCCAACTCTGGAGCGCTCAATCCCGTCAATCCGCTCTTCGCGCCCTCTGCGACTCAAAAGAGCGCAGCCCACCACCCGGTCAACGGGGACGAGATCTGGGCACGTGGTTCAGCAACTGCCTCACGAGCACGAGCACGGAACTCCCGCGGCGGCCAAGGGAGATCTGCTCTTCGTCGCTGGCTGGACGGGCCAGCGCGCGTTCTCGAACAGAGCCTAGGTGTTGATCCGCGAGCGGATGTAGCGGACGTCGAGGCCGTAGGCCATGAACTCCTTCTGGCGGCTGGCGAGGCGCCTGCGGAGGTCGAGGGGAATGTCGTCGTCTTCGTTGCGCATCAGGTAGCCGTAGCGGGTCTTGGTCAGCATGTAGGTGTAGAAGGGGTGCTGGAGCGCGTCGTAGGGGCGGACCTGCTCCTCGAGAGGTCCCGCGAGGACCTCTGGGTCCGTCAGGTCCCCAGAGACTCCGAGCGTCGCGAAGCGGACCTCGCCGCCTATGTCGTATTGGGTGTCGTTGACCCAAGAGTGCTGGAAGGTCGTGACGTAGAGGAGGTAGCGGCAGACCTGCTCGAGGTTCGCCAGGCCCTCTGCGTCGGCGGTGTCGCTGGTCGTGATCGCGCTGATCGCCGAGGCGCCGAGCTGGCCGCGGTCTGGGTGGTCCTTGTCGGGGGTGTTGACCTCGCCGGCGTCGTAGTAGCGCGCGCCCTCCTGGGGCTCGTAGGTCGCGGCGTGGGCGACGAGCTCCTGGGACATGCGGTGGATCTCGGGCCAGTGGGCGCGAATCTCGGCCTCGTGGGCCTGGAAGTAGTCGGCGACGTAGTCGCCTATGAAGCTCCAGTAGAGGTTCGCGAGGTGCGCGTAGCGGTGGGACTCGCAGAGGGGCGGCCGCGGCCGCCAGCCGGCCCAGTTGTAGGTCGGGAAGCTGCGCTGCGCGATCACGCCGACCGAGGTCGGCGTCACCGCCGAGGTCTGGGGGATCAGGCCTTGGGGCGCGATCAGGAGCCCGTTGGCGCCGAGGTTCACGGCCACGGTCCCATAGAAATGCGGGTTGAGGAGTCGCGCTACGGGACTCCGGTGCACGTTGCGTCGCAGGGGGACAATGTACTGCTCGACGTTGAGGTGCGTCGCGCTGAGGTGGGTCGTGATCTCGCCGAAGAGGAAGTAGTTGACGCGGAACAGACGCTTGACGCCCTGCCAGGCTGGGTCCGCCGAGGTGTAGGTGACCGGCGCCTCGTAGGCAGCGTCGCTCGAGGCCGCGTCAGCGCCGGGTGAGCGCTTGGTGACCACGATGCTCTCGAGGGTCAGGGCCCCGTCGCTGAGGCGGAAGTTGGCGCGGGTGTCTGGCGCGAAGTGGATCCCGTCTTGGTCGAGGCCCTTCCAGCTGAACTCTTGATAGAGCAGGCCCTCCTCCTCGCCCACGAGCAGGAGGCAGGGGTTGAACCCGTTCAGGACGAGCTGGCAGAGGTAGTCGTCTGAGTCCGCCGCCTCAGCGCCCATTTCCCGGGTCAGGTTCTTGGGGAAGGCCTCGTTCATGGGCAGGATCTTGGGCAGGCTCTTGTCCTTGGCGTTGGCCATCATTCCTGCGCCATAGACCTGCATGTGGCGGGCCGCGACGGTGCTCTGCTCCAGGATCCGCCCGGTTCGAAAGGACTGAGGGACCTCCCCGTCGTGGACCGCGACCCGGGGTGAGAAGGCGACTGCCCCTTCACGCCCGGGGTTCTCGTATTCCCAGTAGCCGACGCTCTGTGTCCCCATGTCCACGACCTCGCCGGGGTCTGGGAGCGAGCTCGAGCGGTGGAAGGCCGCGATCAGCTCCCACTCGTCCTCGGGGCCGTCGTCGTCGGTGTAGTGGTAGTCGCGGTCCATGAGGCGCACCACGAGCTGGGGCTTTTGGAACCAGGTCTCGCTCGGGCAATCGGGGTCGTAGCTCAGGGCGTAGCCGCCCTCGAGGTCGGTGAACCCGCGCGCTATGGGGCAGTTCGTCTTGCGGTCGAGGTCCCAGAGCTCGACCCGCATGTTGTGGAGTGGCTTGGCCGCTCCCTTGACCTGCTCGGCGAAGACGAGCCGCCCCTTGACCGTACGCGTTCCCATGACCAGGCCTCCTCTTTGACCGAGAGGATCATGCAATCAAGAAGCCCTGACCGCGAGGGGAGCTTGGCGGAAAGTCCTCAGAGGGCGTCAATGATCTGCAGGACGAGCGCCGCGAATCCGAGCCCGACCGCCACGAACAGCAGTCCCAGCGCTCCCGCAACTCCGAGGACTGGGTCGCTCGCCTCCAGAACCAAAAGCGAGAGCGCCCGAGCGGTCAGGCTCGGGCGCTCCATGTGTCAGTCAGTGACGCCTAGGGGGTAGCTCAGCTCTTGCCCTGGTTCCGAAAGCGCTCGAGGCGCGCCTTGCGGACCTCGCGCCCGCGGTTGGCCTGATCGACGAAGGCCCGCTCGCGCTCGGCGCGGCTCAGACGGCCGTCCTCGTCCTCGTCGTAGCGCTCGATCAGCTCGCGATCCCGAGCCTTGGCGCGGCGAGCTTGAGCCCGCTCGAAGCGACGACGCTCGCGGGGGCTGATCTGTCCGTCCTCGTTGTCGTCGTAGCGGCGGAGGAGGGCCTTGCGACGCTCGGCCCGCTGAGTCGCCTCGGCCTCGGCCAGGAGGCGCTTGCGGAGACGACGCTCGCTGCCCGAGAGCTTCCCGTCCTCGTTCTTGTCGCAGAAGTCCTCGAGCCAGCGCTTGAGGTGCTTGCCTTCCTCGCGGTCGATGATCCCGTTGTCGTCGACGTCGAAGCAGTCGAAGAGGCTCAAGGGCTCGCGATCGTCGTCGTCCTTCTTGCCGTCCTTGCCCTTCTTGCCCTTCTTGCCCTTGCCCTCCTCTTCGTCGTCGTCGCGGTCACGCTTCTTGCCCTTGCCGGCCTTGCGCTCGCGCTCCTCCTCTTCGGCCTCCTCGCGCTCGCGCTTCTTGTTCCACTCGCGCTTCTTGGCTCGCTCCTCCTCCTCCTCGGCCTCTTCGCGGGCGCGCTTCTTCTTCCAGGCCCGCTTCTTGGCGCGCTCCTCGGCCTCTTCGGCCTCCTCGCGAGCGCGCTTCTTCTTCCAAGCTCGCTTCTTGGCCTCAGCCTCCTTGGCGTCAGCCTTCTTGGCGTCAGCCTTCTTGGCGTCAGCCTCCTTGGCGTCCTCGCAGCCGTCTTCGCAGTCGCCCTTGCTGTCGACGTCCTTGCAGTCGTCGTCGCGATCGTCCTCGGACTTCTTCTGCTCGGCTTCGCAGTCGGTGCTGTGGATCCCTGGCTCGCAGTCGGCGTCGCACGCCAGCGCGACGGCGGGGAAGAGGAGGGTCAGGGTTAGTAGGGGGGACCAGAGCTTCATGGGATTCTCCAGCAGGCTTTCCTGCGCACTGCCCCCTAGTAGCCCCCGGCCAAAGACCGTCACGCCCTTTTTGCGACTCTCGCCTAAGCCCTTTGTTGCCAACGAACTAGACGTGCTCTCGGCTTTACGCCCAGTGAGGCTTCGCCTGGCGAGGACCGGTCGCTTTGATTGACGCGAGAGAGCGCCACGGCCTAGAGAGGAGAGGAGCGACGCGAGGCGGAGGCGCCTCGATTCGGGCTGGCGGGGGGGTGCCCTGAGGGGGCTGATTTCCCTTCAATTGCCCCCAGGGCGTGTCGTATGCTCTGCGCCTTGCCCGAGGCCCCGCTGAGCGGCCTCATTGAGGAGCACCCCATGTTGAGCGCCAAGCGTGCCCTGGCCGGGCTGACCCTGGCCTGCGGCCTCGTCGCCTTCACGACGCCCGCCTACGGCTACGCCATTGAGGTCCACAAGGACTTCTTCGACCTGGCCTTCGGCGGCCAGCCCGCCGGCGCCACCGTGACTCCGCCGACGCCCGCCTCCCTCGAGGAGTTCCGCAAGTTCGTCTACCGCCAAGCCTCCCAGAACCCTGAGTTCCGGCGTCGCTGGCCGACCGAAGCCAGCTTCGACACGACCGCCTTCAAGGCCCTCCTGCAGCTCAACCCCGGCAAGCGCGTCGTCGCGATCGACTACGTCCCCGCGGGCCGGGGGACCGACGTCCGAACCGTCGTCCGCGAGGGCTCCGTCGACCCCGACAACGACAACCGCAACCAAGACCGCATGTTCACCGTCGCGGGCCAGGTCCAGCTCGACGCCTTCGGACGCGCCGTCCCCCACGACCCCCGCACGACCTGGTTCGGCGGCCTGACCGGGACCCCGAGCCAGTTCGACGCCCACGGCGCCACGCTCCGGACCGGGAAAAAGGGGAGCGGAGTCTGGACCGCCCTCCGCAACCCCGAGCAGTTCGCGCGCCCGGCCGTCGTCCTCGGCTCCGCGCCGGACTTTTCCGAGACCTACACCAACCTGGCCATGATCGCCAAGCTCTGGGGCGGTCAAGGCTCCGAGTGGCTGGCCCTGACCTTCGGCGGGAACAACCTCCACGGGATCGAGGACCTCGGCAACCAGATCCACTGCACCGTCCTCGGGACGCCCAAGTTCTTCATCGACGCCAAGTGGACCTACTACAAGACGCGCATGAAGCGCTTCTTCAAGAAGGGGACCAGCGTCACCCAGACCGGCTACACGGCCCCCGCTAGCTTGACGCCCGCTGAGATCAACGACGCCATGATCAAGATCAAGGCGGGTCGCGAGAGCGAGGTCGACAAGAAGGTCCTCTTCGCCCTCGGCAAGGAGCCCAAGAGCTACCCGACCGACACCGAGCTCGGGATCCAGATCATTGGCAACCACCACCGCCTCCTGGAGGACTTCGTTCAGCAGCTCTACTTGTCCAGCCGCGACGCGATCGCGGCGGGGCGCCCCGGCGACGCGCGGGACGAGGTCAAGGACCTGATCCGAATCGCCCGCGCCGGCGACCAGGCCTTCGAGACCGAGTGCCGGGCCGCCCTCCGCGCGGCCGGGATCGGGACCAAGGGCAAGGGCGAGACGCCCTACAGCCGCGTGATCGCGGAGCTCATGATCACCAAGTCCGGCCCCGAGGCTCAGCCGATCTATGAGGCGATCCGCAAGGTCAGCAAGAAGGAGCTCAAGCGCGACGGGATCTACAACGAGGAGCTCGGCCACAAGGTCCTCGACTTCGTGACCGACGACAAGACGAGCAACAAGCACGTCGCCAAGATCTGGGACCTGAGCGGCAAGGCCTTCGCCCGCGTCGTGACCGCCGTCCGCCTCTGGGACGAAATGTTCAAGGCCGAGACCGAGGGCGTGACCCCCGGCAGCGCCGCCGCCCAGGCCCGCGCCAACGCCATCGTCGATCGCCTCGTGACCCGCCAGCTCAAGCGCCTCGACGAGGAGGAGGCCCGCCGCACGGCCTACCTGGCCGAGAAGCAGGCCGAGTGGGACGAGCTCCAGAAGCCCAAGCAGGGCTTCCTGAGCAAGATCACGGGCTGGTTCCGCTAGGTAGGTAGGTGACCTGGGGCGGCGAACTCGCGACTTTCAAGCGGGCCCGAAGGCTCCCGGAAGCCGCAGCCTAGGCGCCGTGGGCTCCCTGCCCCAAGGAGCCCTGACGGTTCTGATATCGCATTAGCTCTTTGGCGGAGATCAACTCGGCTTCCAAGAGTCCCTCGAGGGCCTGGTTCATCGTCTGCATCCCAAACTGCCGGCTGACCTCCATCGTGCTGTAGATCATTGACGCCTTCCCCTCGCGAATCTGATTGCTCACGGCCTGCGTGTTGATCAAGACCTCAAGGGCCAAGAGCCGTCCTCCCTTGATCGCGGGTACGAGGCGCTGGCAGAGGATCGCCAGCAGGACCTGGCTCAGCTGAAGCCGGATCTGACGGTGCTGACTGTCTGGGAACACGTCGATGATCCTGTCGATCGCTTGCCCGGCGTCGTTGGTATGGAGCGTCGAGAGCACGAGATGCCCTGTCTCGGCGGCTGTGATCGCGGTCTGAATCGAGTCCCGATCGCGCAATTCACCGATCAGGATCACGTCGGGGTTCTGCCGCAGGACGCGTCGCAGTGCCTTGGCGAAGCTGTGGGTGTCTTGCCCGACCTCACGCTGTTCGATCACACTGCGGCGGTTCGGATGGAGGAACTCGATGGGGTCCTCGACGGTGATCACGTGCCGAGAGTGGAGCCGGTTGATCCGATCCAAGAGGGAGGCCAAAGTCGTCGACTTGCCCTGACCCGTGGCTCCCGTCACTAGTAGAAGTCCTTGAGGGACGTCTACTAATGTCTCGACGTGCTCGGGTATCCGCAGCTCGCGAGGAATAGGAATTCGGCTGGGGATCGGGCGCAACGCTGCGGCCAACGACCCCCGCTGCCAAAAGGCGTTCCCACGAAAGCGCAGACCCTTGTAGGTGATCGAGAAGTCGAGCTCCTTCTCGGCCTCGAGGTCCTTGATCTGGTCCTCATAGAGCACGCTATAGACGAGGTCCTTGACCTGCCTCTCGCTCAGGCGCGCTCCTTGTAGCGGACGCAGCTCCCCTTCGAGACGAAAGTGTGGGGGGGCGTGCGCACTCAGGATCAGGTCCGAAGAGCCGATTTGATGCACGAGGCGCATCAGCGACTCCATGCTCAACTCCTCCTCGAGGCTCGGGACCGGCGGTCGCTTCGGGTGGGGCGGGACGCGTCGGCCGCTAGGGCCCGGCAAAGGAGAATCGGGGCGACGAGGACGGGCAGTGTTCACGAGCACGACGGGAGGGGGTAGCGCTCCCGGGCGGGTCGTCGCTGCAAGCCCCACGCCGAGCTCAAGTCCAGAGTCGTCCGCGAACGCGTCTCGGTGTCGAGACAGCGATGATGCAGGTCGTCACAAGGCTGAGACAGTCAGCGTTCCACGACCTCGACCTTAGGGGCTCCCTCGCGGATCACGAGGCGCTGGCCAGGCTTCAGGTCCCAGAAGGTGCTCCGGCTGTTGTCGCGATTCGGCCAACGAACCTCGAGCTTGTCGACCTTGGCAGCGCCGCCCAAGCCGAAGGCCGCCTCGAGGGCGTCGTTGTGGCCGGCGTGGCCCTTGCTCCCGACGATCTGGCGGACGTGCTGTACGCCCTCTGCCCAGACCGTGACCCGCGCTCCGAGGGCGTCCCGCGCGGCGCCTCCCTCCGCGGGCCCGCGCCCGACGAGGCGCACGTTCAGCCAAGACTGTCGCGAGCCGACCTGGTTCTCATAGAGCGCCGGGCGGAGGACTTTGTGGCGGAGTGGCCCCGAGAGGCGGTTGTTGCTCTTGCCGACCAGGACGTCGACGTCGCCGTCGCGGTCGTAGTCGGCGAGGCTCATGCCGGTGCAGCTCGGCCAGTCCAGACCCGCGGCCTTGGTGCGGTCGACGAAGGTCCGCTCCGGCGTCTGCCAGAAGAGACGCAGCCGCTGGTCGTCGGGGTATTCCCCGCTGGCTACGAGGAGGTCGAGGCGCCCGTCGTTGTCGACGTCGAGCCAGCCTGCGTAGAGGTCGCCTTGGTTCCAGTTCGGCGTGGCGTGACTCCGCGGGAGGGCCGTCTCCGCCGTCCGGCGAAAGCCGAGGGGCTCGCCGCCGTTGGTCAAGACGGCCGAGCGGTCCGAGCTCGGCCCGGCCCAGGCGTGGGTGATCTCGCCCAAGAACACGTCCAGGTCGCCGTCGTTGTCGTAGTCGCCGCAGGGGGCGTCGAAGGTGTTTCCGTTGCTGCGAAAGGGGGCCTCGTCCTCGCGGGCCTGGCCGAAGCGACGCTTGAACATGTCCTTCGTCGACTGCGGGTAGGCCCCGCTCTGGTCGGCGTCGCCGCTAAAGCGCGTCTCCTGACCGACCTCGCGGAAGCTCCCGTCGCCCTGGTTGAGGTAGAGCAGGTTCCGCTGGCGACCGTAGGCGCAGAGCAAGACCTCGCTCCAGCCGTCGCCGTCGAGGTCCGCGAAGGAGACCCCAAACACCGGCCGCCGGCTGTCTGGCCGCCCTGCCTGCGGCCGCAGCGAGAGCCCGGCCGGCTGAGTCGCCTCCCTAAAGGAGAGTCGCGGCCCGCCGGCCAAGAGCCGAGCCGGATAGGCCTCCAGCGGCCCCCCCCGCGCGCGGTAGCTGTTCCCGAGCACGAGGTCCAGCCAGCCGTCGTGATCTCGGTCGAAGAACCCGCCCGCGACGAGGCTCTCGGGCGCCAGGCCGAGCTTCGTGCTCGAGGGACGAAAGCGGAGCCCACCTACGTTGATCAGGATCCGACTTCGGACGCCAGGGTCCTTCCATTTTGGATCCCGAGCGTCGCCCTTGACGCCGAGGAAGGCGTCGCGGTCGCCGTCGTGGTCGAGGTCCGCGAAGCAGAGCAGGACCGGAGTCGGCTCCTTCTCGCCGAGCCCCAGGGCGCCAGGGACCTCGACGAAGCGCCGACCCCCGCCGGGCGCCGGCACGTTCCGATAGACGTGGCGGTTGGCCAGGATCACGTCGGGCCAGCCGTCGCCGTCGAGGTCGCAGAAGCGGTTGCGGCCCGAGAAGAGCTCACCAGGCAGGCCGCGCTCGCGGCCGACCTCGCGGAAGTAGGGCTCGTCGGCCGTCGCTGGGGCCGCGACCCAGAGCAGGCAGGAGGAGGCGAGGGCCAGCGCGAAGCGGAAGGAAGAGGACACGATCACGCTCCGGGGGTTCGGGAGGAGGAAGCTACTCGTTGGGCTCACTGAGGGCGACCCGAAAGCCCGCCGTGCGAATCGTGTTGCCAGGGAGCACCCGGTGCCGGATCGAGCCCCAGCAGCACATGTGAGAGTCATTGGCCCAGTCTCCGCCCCGATTCACCATGCCGTCTTGGTGGTGATCGCCGCGGTGAAGGGTGTCGCTCAGATCCCCCGTCCAGACCGAGTAGTCGTCCTCCACCCACTCCGCCACGTTTCCAGCCATGTGGAAGCAACCGACGGGTGAAACGCCCTCTGGGAAGGAGTCGACGGGAGCGACGAACTTGAACTCGTCGTCACCCAGAATGTTCGCCCTCGAGAGCTCGGTGGCGTCGCCCCAGGGGTAGATCCGACCGTCGGTCCCGCGGGCCGCGCGCTCCCACTCCAGCTCCGTCGGGAGCCGCAAGCCTGCCCACGCACAGTAGGCCCGCGCCTGCGCGCGAGAGATCCCGAAGGCCGGGTGATCCGGGCCCGCCAAGAATGGCTTGCGCAGCCTCATGGTCTTGATCTGCCCCGGGACGTCGGTCGGAACAGCCACCCAGTCGATCTCGGACGACGCGGCTGGGAGCACGGCTTCGCGGGTGTAGCGGTCGAACTCGCGCCAGCGAACCTCGAACTTGCCTATGAAGTAGCCCCGAGTCAGCGTGGCCTTGGCTGGGCCCGGCAAGACCCAGTCGCGCATTGTGTCGCTGGCCGACGCTGGGCTCACGAACCCGTCCCCCGCCGAGCCGATCTTGAAGCTCCCCGGGGGGACGTAGACCAGGACGCTTCCGTCCTGGCCCCACTCGTATTCGCCGTCGTTGAGCCGGGGCTCGAGGCCCCGGGGCAGCCGCGGGCGGGACTTGAGCCGCAGGAACCAGGGCGGGAGACCGGCCTGCGACTCGACCTCGACCACGTAGGCCTCGGACTCGACTCCGCCTGCGCTGGCTCGCAGCTTGAGTCGGTTTCGTCCAGCCCTGAGGGCCGCCCGAAGCCGGAAGCTCCCTTCCCGAACCTGCGTCCGGCTGGAGGTCTCCTGCCCCTCGACCCAGACCTCCGTGGGCCCGGTCCCCTTCGTGTCCACGCGTCCTCGAATCACGATCGATTCCCGCTTGGTCAAAGCCTCGACCGGCTCGACGCTCAGGGTCACCTCGACGGCGCTCGGCGCTACGACCTCGTCCCGGCTGGCGACGACCGTGGCGACCAGGAACCCGAGGGCCAGGGTCGGCACCAAGACCCAGGGCGCGCGGCGCACCCAACGCTTCCAGGGCTGTGGCGGGAGGGCCTCGACAGGCTCGTCCGAGAGGGCCCGGCGCAGGTCGGCAGCCATGGCCAACCCGTCGGGGTAGCGATCCTGAGGCTCGCGAGCCAGAGCCTTGAGGCAGATCGCCTCGAGGGGTCGAGAGACCTCCGGGTCGTGCTTGCGGGGCAGGATCGGCTCCGCCGCTCGGATCTCGACGAAGAGGCCTATGGTCGTCTCTCCCGCGAAGGGCCGAGTCCGAGTCAGGAGCTGGTAGAGGATCACGCCTAAGGCCCACACGTCCACGGGGGGCCCCATGTCTCGCTCGCCGCCGACTTGCTCCGGCGCCATGTAGCTCGGAGTTCCTATGGGGACCCCCGTCTGCGTCAGGCGCTCCATGTCCGCGGCCGCCGCCAATCCGAAGTCCGCGACACGGACCCGTCCGTCGCTCCCGATCAGGAGGTTGTCGGGCTTCACGTCGCGGTGCACGACCCCTTCCTGGTGGGCCGAGCCGAGCGCCTCGGCCGCGTCCGCCAGGCGGGCGATCCGCTCCTCGAAGGGGAGCTCTTCTACGCCTCGCAGGAAGTTCTGGGCTCCGACCACGAGCTCGCACACCAGGTAGCCGCCGCCACCTGCGGTCGCGCCCGCCGCGTGAATCCGGAGGATCCCCGGGTGGGAGAGGCGGGCGGCCAGTTCGCCCTCGCGACCGAAGCGCTCCTTGAGGGTCCGGCTCGGGACGTGAGGGAGGATCCGCTTGATCGCGACCTCACGTCCCGTCTGAGTGTCGCGGGCGCGGTGCACCGTCCCCATCCCGCCGCGCCCGAGCTCCTCGAGGAGCTCGTAGTGGTCGACGAAACCAGCCGGATCCCGCCCAGCCGCGAAGCCCGAACCCGGCCCGGCGCTGGGACTCAGGGGGCCCCCTGCGGGCTGATCCTCCCAGGCCGTCGCTTCGGCCTGGGGACCTGGGAGCGAGGCCTCGGGCGCGACGCGAGTCGTGTCCGGGTCCTCGGAGGCGCCGCCCCAGGCCGTCGCCTCGCCAGCGGCGGGGCTCGCGCCCGCGCTGGTCACGTCGAAGTGGAAGCCCGGCCTGCGCGCGCCGCCCGCTGGAGCTCCCGCCGCGTCGGGGCAGTAGGTCGCGTCGTCCTGAAAGCCCGGCTTCGCGCCTCCCTCCGGGGCCGCCGCGTCGGGGCAGTAGGTCGCGTCGTCCTGAAAGCCCGGCTTCGCGCCTCCCTCCGGGGCCGCCGTGTCGGGGCAGTAGGTCGCGTCGTCCTGAAAGCCCGGCCTCGCGCCTCCCTCCGGCGCCGCCGTGTCGGGGCAGTAGGTCGCGTCGTCCTGAAAGCCCGGCCTCGCGCCTCCCTCCGGCGCCGCCGTGTCGGGGCAGTAGGTCTCGTCCTGGTTGAAAGTCGCTGGGGGACTCTTTGGATCCCCCTCGCCCCAAGCCGTCGCGGCGAGGTCCCTCGCCCCTCCCAGGCCCGGACCTCCGGCCCCGCCCGGGGTCGCGTCCGGCGGGAGGTAGGTCTCGTCCTGATTGAAGCTGGCGGAGGCGCCCCCGGCCGGGTCCGCTTCCTCCCAGACCGTGGCCCCCAGCCCTGCCCGCCCTTGAGGGGCGGCAGGCGCCGCCCTAGAGGGTCCCTCTTGCTCGACCTCACCCCACGCCGTCGCGTCGAGGGCCTGCCCCCGAGCCTCGCCCGCTGGCTCCTGGGCTTCCCGCGGCGGGGCCTCGAGGTCGCCCCCGCCCTTCGCGAAGCTCTCTGGATCTAGGACTTGGTCGAAGCGCGCCGTCTGATTCGAGCCGCCGTCCTCGCTCAGGCTCGCGATCTGCGCGTTGCTGACCCAGCCTCGCTCGACGAGGGCCCGCGCGAGAGGGCCAGGCTCGAGGGCACCCAGCGCGTCGAGCTGCTCAGCACGCACCCAGCCGCGGGCGATCAACTCCCGACGGATCGCTGCTGGCGTCATCGATCTGACCTCAGGACCTGCACCACCCCAAGCTACTCGACGGCGCGGCGCCGGTGCTCAGCGGCCGGGCGAGATCCCGGGCAAGGGAACTTGGAGGCCATCTGCGGGGTCGGGCAAGGTCGAGTCGGTCGCCTTGGAGGCGGCCACCGCCGCCATCACGAGGAGAATCAGGTTCAAGACGACGAGCGCGATCAAGATCAAGATCCCCGAGCTCGCGCGCGCAGGTGCGGTCTCAGCCTCCGTGTCTTTGTGCTGCTTGGGGATCGGCTCGATGGTCTCGCCGGCTCGCACCTTGCGAATGTCTGAGAGCAGGTCGTTGGCGTTGGCATAGCGCTCGCCTGGGACGTAGCCGGTCAGCTTCCCGACCAGGACCTTGAACCCCGCCGAGATCTTGGTCCCCTGAGGTGGATCGAGGGGCGGCAGCTCCTGGTTGAGCTGATCCAAGAGGCTCTGAACCGCGTCGTCCCCGCTGAAGGCTGGCTTGCCCATGACCAAAGTCCAGAGCACGCAGCCCAGGGCATAGAGCTCGGCTGAGGGGAGGACCTTGCCCGAGTCCACGACCTCAGGCGCCAGGAAGCCGGGGGTCCCGACGACCTCGCCGCCCGCCGAGAGAAAGGTCAGCTCGGGACTCACGCGCCCCAACCCGCAGTCGCAGAGAACGTAGCTCCCCGGTCGCTCACGTCGGATCGTGCCTATCGAGACGTCGCCGTGCACGAGCTCGCGAGTGTGGATCAGGCCCAGTCCACTCGCGATCTGCTCTGCCAAGAGCAAGAGCTCCTCCTCGGAGAAGGAGACGTCTTGAGCCAAGAGCTCCTCGAGGGTCGCTCCGAGGGGCAGCTCGTGCCCGACGAAGAACGCGTCCTTCATGCGTCCTGCCCCGAGGCAGATCGCGAATGAAGGCGTGGCCGCTCGCACGACCCGCTCTGCTCGGGCCGCGAGCCGGCTCAACTCCTCGCCGTAGGAGCCCTTGAGGGGATAGACCCGGATCAGGACGGAGTCCTTGCTCTCCTCTTCCTGGCCGAGATAGGACCTGACGCCGCGCTCGATCCCCAAGAAGGCGTTCGCCTTGAAGGGCCCGACCTCCTTCCCGAGATAGGGGTCGCCCTCGGGAACCGGCTCGATTCGGGCCTTGGCGTCCTCGAGGGCGCGCCCGGCTTCTGCTGGCGTGCGTTGGCGTCGCTCGATCTCCTTGGCCGCCTTAGGGGTCAGCGTTCGGTTTCGCGAGCTGCTCTGGAGCGCCTTGAGGCGCGCGCTGGGCCGAGGCGCGCGCTTGGCCACGGGCGCATCCGAGACCGCCTCCCCGCCCTGGCTGTCGCTAAAGGAGAGGCCGTGATCCTCAGCAGCCCTCTGGCCCGGAGGCGCCAATCGGGAGGCAGGCCCCGTCGGGATCGAGGTTCTTTCGTCGTCGAAGGACAGCTCGCCGGCGTCGACGCCAAGACCCTGAGCCTGTGGCGCTGCGTCCTCGAAGACTCGCTCGTCCGAGAAGGCGACCTCTCCAGCGTCGACCCCTTCTCCAAGGGCCGCCGCCTCGCGCGAGCCAGCCTCGGCCTCCTCGCGGAAGCCGACGGCGTCGTCGCTGAAGGCCAGCTCTTCGTCGGCTGCGCTGGGGGGTTCCGCGCTCACTATTTGCCCGCCTTGATTCGAGCCGCGATCAACTCGCGGACCTGGGCGACTAGGGCCTGGTGATCGAGACCGGGGGTCTCGGAGAGAGGCTTCACATGAAGGACACGACCGAGGGTCTGGGTCGGACGTCGAACGCGCGGGACCGTGAGGTTTCGCGAGCGGTCGCCGCTCCAGCGCTTGCCGACTCGCTTCCAGACCTTGACGCTGACTCCGACTAGGTAGATTGCGTCGCCGCGAATCTCGTGGTGGGGATAGACGTAGGCCTGGTGGTCCTTGTCGAGCTTGATCCTCCCGAAGTAGCGCGAGTCCTTGCCGACGCTCAACTGGGAGTAGCGAGAGCTGAGCTTGCCCTTCTTGGTGATCGCCTTCTTGATATGAACCCGGACTTCGCCGATCGGGATCGCCTTGGCGATCGGCGTCAGCGAGCGCTGGACCACAGGCCCCTCGAGGCTGCTGAACAGGAGCTCGAGCTTGACCGGCTTGTGCCCCGCCATGGAGAGCTCAATCGGGAGCGGACCCCGGAGGCTGACGTTGACGTGGACCGGGGTCTTGGTCTCGTAGGGGGCCTTGTCGACCACGATCGAGGCCCCTGGCGGCGTCGTCTCGATCAGGACGGGGACGTAGATCTGATAGAGACGCTCCGGCAGCGCCCGGAACTCCTGTCGTGTCGCCTTCCCCAGCTCGAAGACCGCGCTCAGCTCCTCACCTGTGGGCTTGCCCGCGCTCAGCTCACGGAGCTTTCGCTGGCGGGCCTCGAAGCTGTTGAAGAACTCAGTCAGCTCCCCCCGCAGCTGCCCCAAGGGGCCGCCGAGCGCTGGGGACTTGATCTGACTGGCGAGCTCGTCGACGCGTACTCTGAGGGCGTCAAGGTTGGTGTGCTTGCGCCAGGGCAAGAGGCCGCTCAGCTCCCGCGCGAGGTGGCAGTCCTTCTGAATCGCGCGCAGGCGCTCGTTGGTCTCCGTCGCCTTGGCCGCGATCTCCTCGCGCCCCTTGAAGGACTCCAGGCGACTGATCGCGCTCTGGAGTTGGCCCTCGAACTCTTCGAGGGTCCGCGCGGCTGCCAATCCAGCAGCTGCCTCCTTCGCCGCCAGCCGATAGGCGTTGCGCTCTTGATTGACCCCGTCGGCGGCGAAGTAGGCCCCGCCAAAGAGAAGGGCGAACACGAGCAAGATCGCGACCTTGACCCGATCGACGCCCGCTGCCCGCGCCAACTTCTGGCGCGCAGCCTCGTCGCCGGTGCGCATCAAGTCCTCGGCCAAGCTCCGGGCTTCGTCGAGCTTTCCCTCGCGCCGAAGTCGGTTGATCAGGCGCTCGCCTGCCTCAGCGGCGGCGCCGCCACGATCCAGCTTGACCAGACTGGTGACCAAGAGCTGGAGTGTGCTCGTTTCCTCCTTGAAGCCGAGCGCCTTCTCCAGGACCCGGCGAGCGCGGCCGGGGAGGTTCAGCTCCAGGTAGCGCTTGCCCAGCTCCTCCGACTCGGACGCCGCGTCCTCTTGGCGACCGGTCGCCCAGAGGCTTTGAACCAAACCCTCCCGAGCCTCGAGGTCGTCCTCAGCGTGGCCTAGGGCCTCGCTGAAGGTCCGCGAGGCCTCGTCGTTGCGACCAGCCTCCAGCAGAAGCCCACCAGCCCGGGCCATGTGCCGGGCTGCCCGCTGGCCTTCACCTTGGTCCGCGGCGGTCTTGGCGACCCGGACCCGGCGCAGGAGTTGGTTCAGGGCCTGGTCGAGGCTCTCCTCCATTTCACGGAGGCGCTCGAGCTCAGCCTTTTGATCCAAGCGTGCGCGAGTCAACTTGACGAGGCCCGCGTTGACCAGCATTTGGAGGCGTTGGGCCATGACGACTTCGCCGGTCAGGGAGCGAAGCGCCAGGTGGCGCACGCTAGCGCCGGGCTCGTCCACGATCTGGCGGAGGAGCCTCGCGAACATCCGGCCCTCAGGACCCGGGATCGGCGACTTGCCCGAGTTGACGACCTGCTTGGCCTCCGCCGTCGGTTGGACCAGAGCCCTCGCTGAGGGGACCGTCGTTCGGACCTCTTTGACTTGGCGCATGCGGCCCTTGAAGGAGTCCAGGAGCTTGTCGACGCCGATCGAGAGCGTGAGCGCGTCGAGGTCTCGCCGGCTCATGACCTCTTGGTCGGGTTCGCCAGTCCGGAGCTCGAAGTCAGCGCCCTCCCAGAGGAGGCAGCCCAGGAGGACGTCCTCGATCAGCTGGCCCGCGACCTTGTCGAGTTCGTGGGGCTTGAAGCCTTGCGCGATCAGCAGCTCCCGCTCGTCGACGAGCTTTCCCCCGGTCTGGCTGGCGCGAGCCTCGGCGAGCCCTGCCTCCAAGGTGTCCGCGTCTTGAGGAGTCAGCGCCTCCTGCTCGAGGAGACGGCCCCGCAAGGTCGGGAGGGGACGACCGCTGGCGAGGACCCTCAGGCCGCCGCGGGTGAAGAAGGCGCAGAGGTCCTGCAGGCCGTCAGTGATCGTGAGGGAGCCGTAGAGCTTCTCGCGCCGAAGAAGATCCAGAGCACGATTGGCGCCTGCGATATCAAAGGAGCCGCCAATGGTCCGTCGACCGGAGGCGAGTCGTCCGCTTTGAGACTCGGAAACCACGGATACGAGCGTAATTGGGCAGCGAGGCGCTCACAAGGAAGCCTGCGGCGATATGTGGACTTTCGCAGCTGTCTCAAAAGGATCCAGGCTGGGGTGATCGAAGGAGCCTGGCCTGAGCGCGAGGGTTTGTGGTCGCGGACCTCAGACTTCCTCTGCGGGATGAGCCCGCTGGAGCACGAAGGTGCTAACGGGGACACGCCTCCGACCGAAGGCCAGGAAAGCCTTGCCCAAGAAGGTGTCCGGCCCGAGCGCTACGAGGTAATCCCGCAGTCGTGCCGACGGATCCCAGCTCGGGTTTCGCCCGCAGGCGTAGTCGATCAGGAGCGCCTGGGGGTAGTGATCGTCGGGGAAGCTCGCCGGGCGGACGTCATAGAACCCGTGCCGGAGCGGAGCCCCGCGCTCGCTCCGGACGACCTCCCAGGGGTCTAGGGGCCCGCTGGGGCGAACTCGGACGTTGTAGCCACGAAGCAACTCGTCCCCCTCGGGCGGGAGGAAGCCCTTCTGGAACTTGCGAATCCCGAGCAGTGAGGTGAAGTCCGGCAGGTTGTAGCCGTAGAACTCCCAGCCGCAGAGGTGCTCGAGGGCCGGAGCTGGGCTCGTGAGGAGCGCCTCCTCGACTTGCTCTGGGCTCCAGGTCACGACCTCGACCAGATCCAGGGGGCGCGGGGTGTTGACCTCGAGGGTCTGCGCGGTCGCGGTCATAGCCAGCCCTCCTGCTTGAACCAGGCCATGGTCTCGCGGAGGCCAGTGGCGGGGTGAGGGAACTCGAGGGCGAAGCCCGTCTGAGCCAAGCGTCCACTGGTGACTCGTGGCGCCCCCCACGAGAGCATGGGCGGCGCAGCGTCCTGCCGGCGTCGTCTCCGGAGAGCGCGCGGCCAGCGCGTGGGCGGCTGCGGCAGGGGCAGGGAGAGGTGCGGTCGGCCCGCGAGCCGCGTGACGAGCCTCGTCGCGTCGGCGTGTCGAAGCCCGACGGGGTCGCCGAGGTTGTAGGTCGTGGCCTGAGCCGACTCGGCTCGGGCCGCGAGGTGGAGCGCTGCGCGGGCGACGTCCCGCCCGTGGACGAGGCCCAAGCGGGCCTCGCCCCCCGCCCAGCTGATCCCAACTCGTCGGCGCGCCTCACGCAGTCCCCGCTGGCCACGGGGCCCGTAGGTCCCGGTCGGCCGGAGGACGACGTGGGGGAGCTCGGAGTTCCGGAGCGACGCTTCGAGGTCGAGGAGGTCCCGGGCCCGGCTTCCGTTGGGAGCAGGCGCAGACTCCTCGCAGAAGGGTTCCTGCCCGGGTTCGCCATAGACCTCGGCTCCGCTGATCAAGACCACGCGTTCGAAGCTAGAGAGGTCGACGTTGGCCAAGGCGGCCTCGACCTGGACTCGAGGTCCTTCGACGACGAAGAGGAAGTGGACCCCGGTCAGGCTTCCGCCCCAGTCCAAGGGCCAGGGCTCAGGCGCCGCCCCCAATCCACGCAAGACCTCTGGGAAAGCGTCCGCGAGCCCGCCCGCCACGCGACTCGAGGCGTCGTAGGTCCCGACCTCATGACCGGCCTGGGTCAAGACCTCGACTACGTGAGTCCCGAGGAAGGCGCAGGCTCCAAGCACTACGCTTCGGCGCGGACGCGGCGAGGGAGAGCGCGGATCGAAGAGGTGGTTCATGAGGAGCCTCACGCGGCGGGCCGCGGCAGGCGCGCATTCGAGCCGCCGAGGGACGCCGGGTCAAGCGGCGCTTGGTCTGCGGTGACTCGCAGCCTGGGCGGAGTCGCTCGAACTCCGCCTGCGACCCGAACCGGTCAGCTCCGTGCGCGAGCGTCTGCCTGGCTCGTCCGCTCGATCTCACCGGAATTCGTCCTCGTAGGGACTCGGGGAGACCGCTCCCGAAGCTTGGGCCATGTCGTGCGAGAGCCTTGCTTCAACCCCAGCGGGGTGACAAGGTCTGCGCCCAGAGCCGAGGAGGACTCGTGAGCGAACCCGTGGTCGGATTGAAGCGTGAAGGCGCCGTGGCGTGGATCTGGCTCGAGCGGCCGGAGGTCCACAACGCCTTCAACGACGTAGTCGTCGGTCTCCTCGAGGCCGCCATCGACGAGGCCGTCTCCAGCGACGCCCGTGTGATCGTCCTCGGCGGACGCGGGAAGAGCTTCTCGGCCGGCGCTGACCTGAACTGGATGAAGAGCGCTGGCCTGACGAGCGAGGAGGAGAACGTGGCCGACGCCGGGCGCCTGGCGAGCATGCTCCGGCGCTTGGCCAGCGCCCCCCAGGTCACGATCGCTCGGGTCCAAGGCGCCGCCCTCGGTGGCGGCCTCGGCCTGGTCGCGGCCTGCGACCTCGCCATCGCCGTCGAGCGGGCGACCTTTGGCTTCAGCGAGGTCAAGCTCGGCTTGATCCCGGCCGTGATCTCGCCCCACGTGATCCGCAAGATCGGCCCCGGCCGATCCCAGGCCCTGTTCGTGACCGGCGAGCGCTTCAAGGGTCAGGCGGCCTTCCGCCACGGCCTCGTGAGTCAGGTCGTCGCCGACGAAGAGGCCCTCGACGCTGCCCTCGCCGAGACCCTGAGCCAGGTCCTGGCCAACGCTCCCGAGGCCATAGCCAAGAGCAAGGAGCTCGTGGCCGAGGTCACCCGCCTCCAAGCCGCGGGTAATCTGTCCGCCGTAGACGCATACACCGCGCGCGCGATAGCAGGTCGCCGCGCGTCTGCTGAGGGTCGCGAGGGGATCGCAGCCTTCCTCGAGAAGCGGGCCCCGAGCTGGAAGCCGGAGGGCTAGTCGTGTTCAGCAGCGCGCTCCCCAAGCGAGTGACCGTCTACGAGGTCGGCCCGCGCGACGGCCTCCAGAACGAAGCGGGCCTAGTTCCCGTGGCGGCCAAGCGGACCTTCGTCCAGGCCTTGGCCCGAGCCGGCTTGCCTTGGGTCGAGGCCACGAGCTTCGTCCACCCCAAGTGGGTCCCTCAGCTGGCGGACGCCGCCGAGCTCCTAGCCAGCCTCGAGCCCGTCGAGGGGACGCGCTTTCCGGTCCTAGTCCCCAACGCCAAAGGCCTCGAGCGGGCCCTGGCTTCGGGGGTGGACTCGGTGGCCGTGTTCTTGGCCGCCAGCGAGTCCTTTTCGCGGAAGAACACCAACGCCTCCCGCGACGAGACCTTCGCGCGCGTCAAGCCTCTCATCGAGGACGCCAAGGCAGCTGGCCTCTACGTCCGGGCCTACCTCTCGGTGTGCTGGGGGTGTCCTTACGAGGGACCGGTCTCGCCCCAGACCGTGGCAGAGCTCAGCGAGACCCTCCTGGCCGCTGGTGCCGAGGAGCTCTCCCTCGGAGACACGATCGGCGTCGCCGACCCTGCTGGCGTCGAGCGAGTCCTGGGCGCCGTCGCGGCCAAGGTCGACCTCGCCAAGATCGCACTTCACTTCCACGACACCCGTGGGACCGCGCTGGCCAATGTCCTGGCCGGCCTCCAGCTCGGCGTCACGACCTATGACGCTAGCGCTGGCGGGCTCGGCGGCTGCCCCTACGCACCGGGCGCCTCGGGGAACCTCGCCACCGAGGACCTCCTCTACCTCCTCCACGGCCTCGGGATCGAGACCGGCGTCGACCTCGAGGCCGTCCGCGCCGCGACCCTCGAACTGGCCAAGGTCCTCGGTCGCCCCGCCCCGAGCCGCTACGCTGCCGCAGGCCCCTGGATTCCCAAGGGCCCCGTCGAGTAGCGGCACCGCACAACTCGTTCCTCGGGGACGAGACAGGGCTATGCGTCGGACAAGGGCAGAGGCACGGATCCTCCCTAGAGCCCCCGCTCCAGCTGACGATCTCGGTCAGGCATGCCAGAGTGCCTTCCCCATGAGGAGGCGCCATGCGCTCACGCGGAGTCGGACTCGCCCACGTCGGCCAAAAGCGATCCAACAACGAGGACTGCTGGGTCGCTGACGACCAGCTGGGCCTCTACCTCGTGGCCGACGGAATGGGGGGGCACAGCGCCGGTGACGTGGCCTCGGCCATGGCCGTGAGCGCCGCCGCTGGCGTCGTCCGGGAGGACCGCGAGCTCCTGACCCGGGTTCAGAAGGGAGAGGTCGCGGCTCGCGAGCTGATGCCCTTGGTCAAGAGGGCGGTCGACGCGGCCAACGAGTCGGTCCATGAGGCGGCCAAGAGTGACGCGACCAAACAGGGCATGGGCTGCACGCTGACCCTGCTCTTGATCGCCGGGACGCGCGGGATCATGGCCCACGTCGGCGACAGTCGGCTCTATGTGTCCCGGGGGGACCGCGTACACCAGCTCAGTCAGGACCAAACCGTCGCGGCGGAGCTGGTCCGGGAGGGCGTCCTCAAGCCCGAGCAGGTGGCTACCAGCCGCTGGCGCAACGCCCTGGCCCAAGCCATAGGCACCAAGGAGAGCGTTAAGCCCGACTACCTCCGCTTTGAGCTCGCGCCTGGCGACCGGTTCTTGCTCTGCTCGGACGGCCTGAGCAACTACTTCAAGGACGACGCTGGCTGGCTCACGAGCCAGCTCCGCCAAGAGGACCTCGAGGGGATCCCCAGCGAGCTGATCGACTTCGCCAACGCGGCTGGCGGATCGGACAACATTACGGCGGTCGTCGTCGAAGTCAGCGCCGAGCCGAGCGAGGACGCCTTGAGCCTCACGGCCTCGGTCACGGGACGGATCAACGCCGTCGGCGAGACCTTCCTCTGCCGCGACCTGAGCCTGGCTCGTCAGGCTCGCGTCCTCAGTCACTGCGAGCTCGAGACCTACTCGGCTGGAGAAGTCCTGGTCAAGGCCGGCGACCCGCTCCCCGGGCTCTTCCTCGTCGCTTCAGGTGCCCTCTGCCTCGAGGTGGAGGGTCAGACCGTCGACACCCTCGCGGCGGGCGAGTCCTTCGGGGCCAGCGCCATGGTCCTGCCCCGCGCGGCCCGCGTCACGGTCCGGGCTAGCGAGCCCTCTCAAGCCCTCCTCCTTCGGAGCGAGTCGATCCAGGAGCTGTCTCGCAGTCGACCTCGCCTCGGAATGATCCTCCAGCGACGAATCGCGCGTGAGCTGGGCCAAGCCCTCGAGGAGCGACTGGAGCAGGAGACGTCGCCGCCTCCTTCGCTGCGACCCTAGCTAGATCCTCCTAGCGAGGCAGGATCCGGATCAGGCCGCGCGCCGCGCGAGACTGATAGGCCGCCCAGAACTCGGCGCGACCGGGACGCTCGCTGGGCCAGGCGTCGGCGAGGAAGCGCTCGGCGCGGGCGCGTTGCCCGCAGGCCTCGAGCTCGAGGAGCGTCGCCCAGAGCGCGATCGGAGCCGACTCGCCGAAGTTCGTCCGGAGCTTCTCCGCGCGGAGGGAGAGCTCTTCGGCCGTCAAGGCGCGTTGAGGAAGGAGGTCTGGCGCCAGGCGCCAGCCTGCAGCGCTGTAGCGCATGACGACGCGCGGAGCGGGCGAGTCCGCTTGGCTCGCGCCGCGCCAGCCACGGAAGCTGTCGTCGTGGGTCTCGAGCTCGGGGCGCCCGTCCCCGTCTAGATCCCGCAGGCGGGTGTAGGGCCCGTGCCAGCCAGGGAGCTTTCTCAATGTGGGACGGTCTCCGCCGGTCAGGAGCCAGAGGCGAGCCCGACGGCCTGACCAGGCGCTGATCACGAGGTCAGCGGCGCCGTCGCCCGTCACGTCGTAACCGGCCTTACCCTCGAAGCTGAGGGGCGCGAAGCGCTCGGCTCGCAGCGTTCGACGCAGCTCGCCAGCTCGGACCGAGAGGGTCCGATCTCCAACCCGGAGCGCCACCGCCAGGACCCGCTTGGGCCGAGGTGCCGTGAGCGCTGGTGCGTTCGTCGTCTGGGGCGCGGCCTGAACTCGAGGCGCCGTCACCAGCCGGCGGGCCCCTCGACCCGGGCGAAAAGCCCGGCTCGGGGCGAGCTCACAGCGAAGGGCGAAGCCCTCGCCCTCCAGCGTCCAGGGGGACTCCTGGGGCAGGATCGGCGTCTCCTCGGCCGCAGCCGAGAAGGCGGCGCAGGACACGAAGAGAAGCGCAATGATCAAAGGACGTAGAGCGAACACGAGAGCCTCCAAGGGCTCTATCGGTCCCCGCTGCCCTTGTCCGTTGCACTTTCCTGAGGATCTTTCAGCCCGCACCCGCTTCCCGGGTGCGGATCCAGCGACCCCAACTCCCCTCCTACCTCAGGGCCTCCCAAACGGCGTCAGCGAAGTCGCTATTGGAGAAGGGCTTCTCTAGCAGCGTAAACCCGCCTACCAAGGCCTGATCGCGATAGCCGCTCAGGTAGAGGACTCGCTGGGTCGGCTTGCGTTGGAGGAGCTCCTTGACGAGGCCGACTCCTCCGAGACGTGGCATTACGACGTCGGTCACCACGAGATCGTGATTGTCAAAGCGCTCGAGCGCTTCGAGCCCGTCGCGCGCGACGGTGACGTGGTGTCCTTGCCCCTCGAGGACGAGTCGGATCAACTCCCGGAGCTCGCCCTCGTCTTCGACGGCGAGGATTCTGCCAGGTTTTGGAGCCGCTGCAGCGAGCGCTTCACCGCTCTCGGCGCTGAGCTCCGTCGTGGGAAGGAGGAGCTCGACGCTGGTCCCAGCGCCTTCGCTCGACGTGATGTCGACCTTGCCACCGGACTGAGTCACGATTCCGTAGACGACGGAGAGGCCGAGCCCGGTCCCGGTCTTCTTGGTCGTGAAGAAGGGCTCGAACACTCGCGGGAGGGTCTCGGCGTCGATGCCGCTTCCCTCGTCGCGGACGACGACTCGGACGGACTTGGGCTCTAGGACCTCCGTTCGAATCAGGACCTTGCAGGGGCCCTGCGTCGCCTCGCGAGCGTTGAAGGCCAGGTTCATTACGACCTGCTCGAACTGACTCCGATCGAAGAGGACGCTGGGCAAGCCGTCGGCGAGATCGAGTTCGAGCTCGCCGTCCTCCCCGAGGAGTCCGCGCAGGAGAACGTCTAGCTCGACGACGACCTTGTTCAGGTCGAGGGCGACCGGGGAGGCCTGCTCGAGTCGAGTCGTGGCCAAGAGCTTGCGGGTCAACTCCATGGAGCGCTTGGTCGCAGCCAGGATCGCCGTCGCGCAGGTCTCGGGCGAGGCCCGCTCCTCGAGGAGGAGCTCGGCGTAGCCGGAGATCACAGTCAGGAGGTTGTTGAAGTCGTGGGTCATGCCTCCGCTGAGGCGACCGACCGCTTCCATCTTTTGGGCGATCTGAAGCGTCGCCTCCTCCTTCTTGCGCCGCGTCAGGTCGCGGAAAGTGAGAATGAAGAGGTCCCGATCCCGCAGCCTGCGAAACCCGACGGCCATTTCGAGGGGGAAGTCCTGGCCATCTCGGGTCCCGACCAGCTCTTGGATCTCTCCAACGCCAGCTCGGATCCGCTCGAGCCCACCACCCGAGGCGCAGATCTGCTCGATGGGGGCCCCGACGAGGTCGTCGGCCGTGCGCCCAAAGAGGGCCACGGCTGCTGGATTCACGGTCTCGATCCGAGCCTCTCCGTTCACCGTCACGATGGCGTGGAACACGTTGTCGACGATCGCGTGTAGACGGGCCTCTGCCGCCTCCCGCTCTTGTCGCCACTGCGTCCAGGCTTGCCCGAACAGGAGCTGGGAGAAGGTCCCCGAGATTCTTCGGTCCTCCACCGACTCCAGCATCTCCACGATCATGGAGCCCTCGTGGACCTGAACGAGGTAGTGCAGGGCCGGGACCCCCTTGAGCTTTCCCTTGGACGTCGAGGCCTGACAAGGGAGGCCGGCTCCGAAGAAGATCTCCCCTTGCTCGCCGTCCTTGGCGAGGATCGTGACTCGCCCCGTGGACTGCTTAGCCTCGACGTTCCAGAGGACCTGAATCAAAGAGGTCTTGGAGAGATCGCTCCGAGTCACGAGGTGCGCGGTGTCCGCGGGCTTGAAGCGCTCGGTCTCGTGATCGTCTATGGCGTCGAAGCGGGAGTCGGAGTCCTTGTCCCACTCTGAGCCCACCGAGCCCAAGAGGTGGTGAAGGCGCTCGGGGCCGATCAAGGTGAAGGAGGTGATCCCGAAGCGCACGACCGAGCGCTGATCGAGGCGAGCGCACTGCCCCGGCACGAGTCGCTGGCCGTCGACATAGGTCCCGTTGGTGGAGTTCTTGTCCTCGACCTCGAAACCTCCCTCGATCTGACTCAGGACCGCGTGGAGCTTCGACACGCTGGAGTGCGGGATCGTGATCTCCGAGCGCGTGTCTCGCCCAACTCGGAGCGTCTCGCGATCGAGGGGATAGACCTGCCGCGCTTGATCTCCCAGGGTCGTCCCCGCGCGCAGCAGGAAGGGGTTGGGGAAGCGCTCGATGAACGCTTCTCGCTCCAGATCACGGTGATTCTTGCCGAAGGTCTTTAGGTCCACGTGCAGCCTCGCCCTGCAAGACTAACTAAGACCCCTCCAGGATTGGACTCCGCCCGCGAGAGGGAGCGCCCAGACTGTCCGAAAGTCTCCCTCGGCCGCCGCGGGCTCCTACATCAGGTCTTCGCTGGCGAGGTCCTCTTCGGTCGCCTCCGGGTTGACTCGGGCCAGCCCCGCCGAGAGCTCCTCGGCCGAGGTGTAGCGCTGCCCGAGGTCGAAGGTCACGTAGTGGGCCTTGTTGTGCTGGCTGTCGAGGATCAAGTGCCGCTTGTTCGGGATTCGCCAGCCCTTGTTGGTAGGGGTGTGCCCACAGAGGAAGACGTCGCACTCCATTTGGTCCGCGAAAGCGTCAGCCGTCTCAGGGGCATAGTCGCGTCCGTTGACCATGGCGTTGATCGCGCGCTGCTTCTTGAGCGGCTTCTCCGCGGCTTCCTCAGCGAGGTAGCTCTGACTGAGGGCCGGAACGTAGGCCCGCTTGGGGGTGCTGTGAGCCATGAAGACCCCAGCTGCAGGAGCGATCAAGGCCGCTGGCATGTCGGCAATGAACTTCCGGTACTCCGTCAGGACGTCCTCGTAGCGGTCGCGATACATGTAGGCCATGCCGCGGAAGAGGTAGCGGTTCAAGTATTTCCCGCCCTTGACCAGCTCGCGGTCGATGTGGACGGCGAAGTCGTGGTTCCCAAGCAAGTAGTAGACCCGCCCCGGATAGCGGGCTTGGAGCCGAATCGCCTCCATGATGGCGACGAAGCTCAAGTCCCGATTGTCAGCCGTTATGAGTCGCGAGTGGACGATCTCTTGAAGGACTAGGATTCGCTCGGGGTTGTTGTCTAGGTCCGCGAGGGACACGAAGCGCTTGAGGTTGTCCAGATTGCCGTGGAGATCACCGGTCAGCCAGAGCTCACCCGTGCTGGGGAGGACGACCGAGCGTCCGCGGATCTTGTCGTCCTTGGCCCGAGCCTTTCCGGCGCTCTTGATCAGCTCGATCGCTTCGTCGGCTTCGCTGGCCTCGAGCCGCGCGCTGCTCGCCTTGCGAGCTAGGCGGCGGATCTGCTCGAGGGCGTCGCCCCCGTCGTAGTCGACCTTGCTGGCGGCCGTCAGGGCTGCGGAAGCGCGTCCGCCACCGTGGGCTAGGTTGTAGCTGCGCGCGATCTCGAGCGCCTTGTCGAAGCGGGCCCTCTTGATCAGCTCCAAGAAGAGCCCAGTCGCGGCCTCGGTCACGTCGTCGTCGGGAAGCTTGAAGTCCTTGGCGCACTTGAGGGCCAGGTCAGGGCGCCCGGCCTCCATCTCGGAGCGAAATGCGCGCGCGCCGACCTCGCGGGCCTGGGCTTTGCCCATCCGCATCTGCTTGACGATTCGCTTGGCCTTCTGGTATTCGCTCACCGCTTCTCACTCTACACGCCGAGGGTGAACGCGCCCTAGACCGCGACCAGCCACCCTTCCGCGCCGAGAGGAGGGCAGGCTGCTCTAGCGGAGTCCCTTCAGCCCCTCCTCAGAACCGTAGGCCTCGGCATAGGCGCTGAGGTAGTGCTTAGGGAGCGGAAGACTGGAGTCGAGCTCGCGAGCCGCTCGCCAGATACTCAGGCAGCGCGTCTTCTCCTTCTTCAAGCGAACCCAAGAGTAGCCAAGGAAGTGCTTGACCTCTGCGACCTCGAGGCCCTTGAGGCTCGCGAGGTGCCGGCCGAAGAATCCCCGCAGCGTGTCGTTGTCGCTCTCGGCCAAGACGCGCAGCGCGAGGAGCTCCGCAGGTCGGCCCCCCAAAACCAAGTTGGCTCGCGCTTGGGCGCCATGATTGCCGCCACCCGCCCCCATGATGACCACAGGGGCGCTTCCGGCCGCTAGCGCTCCCCGGAGCGCCAGGACTCGGTAGTCACTCGCCCCAAGCAAGGCATAAGCGACTCGCTGGTTCTTGGCCGCTTCCTCCCGCTTGTTCAGGGCCAGGGCCGCCAGCCCCGCTAGGGCAAACCCCCGGGCGTCTTGGTGTTTCTCGCCCAAGCTCTGTCCCATGCGCTCAGCTTGAACGAACTGACCGGTCAGGAGCGCCGCGTGGGCGCTCGCGAGGAGCGCGAAGGGCCCGGGCTTGGTCTGACGCTCGCCGGACTCGCGGAGGGTCTCGAAGCCTTTGAGGGCCTCGCCCGCTAGACCCTGGAACCAGGCCACCTCGGCTCGGGCAAAGCTCGCCTCGTCTCCGCTGAGTCCGTAGCGAGAGGGGTCGTCGGCGAGGCGCCTTGCCACCGCCTCGACTTCGCACGCTCGCCCCCGTGCCAAGCGCATCCAGGTCGCGCGAACCTGCGCTTTCGCTGTCTCCGTCTCGAGCGCTCGGCTGAGGTAAAACAGGATGTCCTCCCAGGATTTTCCCTCGACGGCCGCGCGGGTCGCGACCATCAGGTCGCGCTGAGTCTGGGAGGCGCCGCTTGGGACGGGGTAGCGCTCGAGCGTCTTCGGCGGGAGGGAGCCTAGGGGTTGGACGTTGTGCCAAGGCCCTCCTAGCTGAGCGCTGGCCATCATGTCGGCGAAGGCCTTGAAGGCGGTCTGGGTGTCGAGCCGCTCCTCTTCACTCAGGAGGGAGGCTTCGGGCGCGTCGAGCGCAGCGTTGAATCCCTCCTCTTCCTCCTGACTCGCGCTCGCGGGTAGCGCGCCCCGAGCGACGTCCTCTGCTGCTCTCCCCGCTCGAGCCCAGTCCAGCCGAGCTTCCTCCTTCGCTCCCAACCTCTGCCGCGCTAGTCCACGAAGGACGAGGAAGCGGACCTCAGCCGAGCTGAGCTCCTCGTCTACTCGCGCGATCGGGATCGAAGCCGTCAGAAGCTCAGCGGCGTCCGAGTTCCGCTTGGCGCGCAGGAGCGCTGCCCCCCGACGCTCGACCAGCCCTAGATCCGTGTCCTGCTCGAGGAGCCGCGCGCTGGCCTCGAAGGCGTTCAGGGCGGTCGTGACCTCACCCAGCGCGAGCGCGAGGTCACCCTTTAGGCGAAGCGCTCGTGGGGAGGGCCCGCTGCGCGCCAAGTAGGCGTCCAGGGCTTTCCTTGCCCGCAGGCCGTCTCCTGAAGCCTGCAGGGACTCCGCGAGCTCGAGCTTGGACTCTGGGACTTCGCCCCCGGCCTCGATCAGGGCCAAGACGCGCTGCGAGTCCTCGCTTGCTCCCACCAGGCGCGCCTTGGCCAGCGAGCTCTCGGGTCCGTCTCCCTTGGCCAAGCGCGCTAGGAGATCAGGGGCCCGGACCTGGTCTCCGGCAGCCTCGTGGGCCAACGCTCGCAACCAGAGCGCCTGTGGGCTCCGGCGCTTGCCAAGGACCTCTAGGGCCCTGCGACTGCGGCCTCGAGCCAGGAGGAGTCTGACCTCGAGCAGGTCCAACCGGGACTGGAAGGCGACCCAGTCCTCTGAAGCGCGGGCCCGCTTGAGGATCGACTTCAAGTCGGACCAGGGCGCTCCGCGCCGCGCTGCCAGGTTCAGCTCGCGAGTCGCCTCGAGCGCCGCCAGCCGATCAGCGGGCAGTGGCGGCTGGACCTTCCTCAAGCCAGCGAGGTCCAGGTCTCCGGTCCAGGTCTTCCAATCCGCGAGGAGCGGGGCCCAGTCGTAGCCTCGAGGGGTGCTCGGCGTGGGCTCGGGGGAGGCTTTGGGCGAGGCCCCTGGCTTGGGCGCGCTCGCGACCGGCGTGGGGGGAGCGGCGCGACCGCGCTGCGAGTAGACGAAGGCGGTCGTCGCGAAGAGCGCTGCCGCCGCTAGGAAAGCGCCCGCTGCGAGGCGAGTGCGCTGCGGCCCCAAGCGCCGGCCAGCCAACACTGCCGCGAGGTCCGCCGCCATTTCCCGGGCGTCTGGGTAGCGATCCTCGGGGTCGCTCTCCATGGCGCGCGAGACCACGTGATCCAACCCGACGGGTAGGTCTGGGACGCGGCTCCGCGGTGAGGGAGGTTGTCCGTCCAAGACGAGCTCCATGAGCTCTTGGGCAGACTTGGCCACGTAGGGGCGCTCGCCGGTCAGGACCTCGAACAGGATCGTCCCTAAGGCGTAAATGTCGGCGCGGTGATCGAGGTCGGTCTCGCCGCGGAATTGCTCGGGCGACATGTAGTAGGGCGTTCCGAGCCAGTCGCCCGTGGCGGTCATTGTTTGGGCGAGGGTCCGATCACGGGCCAGGCCGAAGTCAGTCACTCGTGGACGGTTGAGCTCCGTGTCGAGGATGATGTTCCCAGGCTTGAGGTCGCGGTGGATCACCGAGCGATCGTGGCAATGAGCCAGCGTCTCGGCGAGCTGGCGGCAGAGCTCGGCGCCTTCCTCCCAGGGGAGCCGACCGCGCTCCCGCAGGACTGCCTTGAGGTCCTGGCCGGGCGAATACTCCATCGCGTAATAGAGGCAGTCTTGAATCCGCCCCACGTCATAGACCGAGATCACGCCGGGATCGCGGAGCTTGCTTCCGATCGCCGCCTCGAGCTCGAAGCGCGCGATGGTCTCGGCATCGGGCGTGGTGTCGTCGAGGAGGACCTTGATCGCAAACTCACGCTCCAGCCCCGGACGCCGCGCTAGGAACACGACGCCGTTGGCGCCCCGTCCCAACTCACGCTGTAGGTGGTATCCGCCCAAGACCTGTCCGGGCGCCAACTCGGATGGGGCCCGAAAGCGAGTCGAGCCGAAGGCTTGGCGCACGAAGTCGCTGTCTGCGGGCCCCCGCGACGCGTCTGGACCGGGCAGGGGGAAAGATCCTGAACTCGTCCGCTGGGTAGGCAAGGGAGCCAGCCCACCCCCACAAGGGCATGCGAAGGAGGGTCGACTGGCGAGTCCGTCGTGGCTGGTTCGCCAGCCGCATGTTGGGCAGCCAAAGGAGAGGCTCATCACCTCCCGCAGCAGCCCGGTCGCCTCGAGAGACGAGAGCCACCCCTGATCGACGACGATTTGGACCGCGCTCTGGTGGCTAGGGGGAGCTCCGGCGAGCTGGGGAAGTGCCCCCGGAGCGAGCGCTCCGCGCTCGATGGCTAAGCGAATGAAGGCTTCGTCTTGAGCGCTCAGCACCGCGGCGCGCCTCCAGCCCACCTTCCCTCAGGCCAAGCTCTCCCTGCCGAGGCTTGAGGTCCGCCGGCCACTCCTAGAGAGAACAAGACCGGAGGAAATCGATTCAACCTAGCCCGCCGGATCAGCGTCCGAAGCGCTTGGAGCGCCGCTTCTTGGCCATTTCCTGGAGCTTGCTCGTGTCGACCTTCTTCTTGGACGAGGCCTTGGCGCCAGCCTTGCCCTTGCCCGCGAGCTTCTTGGAGGTCTTCTTCTTCTTCTCGTCCCCCCCAGCCTTCTTGGCCGCGATCTTCTTGGAGGTCTTCTTCTTGCCAGCGGCACGCTTGCGAGGACGTGCAGGCTCTTTCTTCTTGCCGCCAAAGAGGCGACCGAAGAAGCCCTTCTTGGGTTCGGCCGGCTGGCGACCGCTGCCCGCGTCGTCGTCGTCGTCGTCGTCGTCGTCGCCGTCGTCGTCTTCGTCGTCGTCGTCGTCGTCGTCGTCGTCGTCGTCGTCGTCGTCGTCGTCGTCGTCGTCGTCGTCGTCGTCTTCGTCGTCGTCGTCGTCGTCGTCGTCGTCGTCGTCGTCGTCGTCGTCGTCGTCGTCGTCGTCGTCGTCGTCGTCGTCGTCGTCTTCGTCGTCGTCGTCGTCGTCGTCGTCGTCTTCCAGATCAAGATCGTCGTCGTCGTCGTCGTCGTCTAGATCGTCGTCCGAGTCGGCCTTCTTCTTCTTCTTCTTTCCGCGTCGGCTAACGGGCGCCTCTTCGCTCTCGTCGTCGTCGTCGTCCAGATCGTCGTCGTCGTCGTCGTCGTCGTCCAGATCGTCGTCGTCGTCCAGATCGTCGTCGTCGTCGTCGTCCAGATCGTCGTCGTCGTCGTCCAGATCGTCGTCGTCGTCGAGGTCGACCTCACTGTCGAGGTCCTCGGAGGCCGCCTTCTTCTTTTTCTTGCCGCGCTTGCTGACGGGAGCTTCTTCACTCTCGTCGTCTAGGTCGTCGTCGTCGTCGTCGTCTAGGTCGAGGTCGTCGTCGTCCAGATCTTCTGAGGCAGCCTTCTTCTTGCTGCGCTTGCTCTTGCTCTTCCTGACCGGCGCCTCAGCGCTCTCGTCGTCAAGATCGAGGTCGTCGTCGAGCTCGAGGTCGTCGTCGTCCAGATCCTCCGACGCCGCCTTCCTCTTGCTGCGCTTGCTCTTGCTCTTGCTCTTGCTGACCGGGGCCTCGGAGCTCTCGTCGTCGAGATCGAGGTCGTCGTCGAGTTCTAGATCGTCGTCGTCGAGGTCTGCGGCGTCGTCGTCGTCGAGGTCGCCCAGGTCGCCCAGGTCCCCGAGGTCTGCCAGGTCCAAGTCGCCGTCTATGTCGTCGTCCAGGTCGAGGTCGCCCGCCAGGTCGTTGTCACGCTTCTCGGCGAGGTCCGCGAGCTCTTCGTCGGCGTCGACGGGAGCTCGTCGCCGGCTGCTGCGTGACGAGGGCTCCTCGACGACGTCGTCACCGAGGTCCTCGTCGAGGTCGAGGTCACCGTCGAGGTCGAGGTCACCGTCGAGGTCGAGGTCGTCGTCGAGGTCTTCTTTGTCTTCGAGGGCTAGGTCCTCGTCGCTGGGCTCGGCTTCGCCGAGGTCACCGTCGGCCTCAGGGCGCCCGTCGAGCTCCTCGCCGTCGTCCATATCGCCGAGGTCGTCGATGTCGCCGAGGTCGTCGAGGTCTTCAATGTCTGCGATCCCCGAGAGCTCCTCGAGCTCCTCGAGGGACTGCGGATCGTCGGGGTCGAATCCGTCGTCGACCTCGTTCCGCGAGAGCTCGTCGAGGCTTCCGAGGTCCTCGAGGTCCTCTGACATCTCCTTGGCGACGTCGGTCTTGCCGGCTTTGCCGCGCTTCTTGCGCTTGCGAGCACGGATCCCCTCGATGGCCCTCAGGATCGCGCGGTCCTCGCGCGAGTTGATATAGCCCTTCTCGAGAAGGATCTTGTTGACGCGGACGAGCTTCCGCTTCTTGATGTGAATGCGCTTCTGCTCACGAAGGGCCTCTTCGACCCACTTCGGTTCACAGATATCGCTTTGAGTCGCGATCTTTCCGTAGAAGCGATCGGCCTTACGCACGAGGTAGTAGATGATCGCGTAGCGCAGGCCCTTGAGCTGCTTGCCACGCAAGATCCCCATGTCGAGGAGGACTCGCTCTAGCGACTCCTTCTTCCCGTCCGTATCGAGGATCTCTTGTTGGAGGGCAAGCGCGTCGTCGAGCTTGTCCTCCTCCACCATGTTGTGTTTAAGGACGATCCGCGACACGATGTCGTTGAGCGACTCGACCTGCGGCTGGGGCACACACGCCTCCTTGAGTTGCTTCAGCGGACCCTATCCACCCATATCCTGTCAAGCGGGCAGGGAGACTCGCTGGCGATTGAGTTTGGGTCAGCCTTCGTGGTAGGTGACTAGAAGCGGACCGAAAGCCCGAGGTGGAGGAACCACTGCCGGGCAGCGTAATAGGTGTTCTTGCCGGTCAAGGACTCGGGGCGGTCGTTGCTCCGCTTGCTCGCGTGGAACCCGTGCTCGACCATTCCGTGAATCGTGAAGCGGCTAATGCTGAAGCTGGCCCCGAGGTTGAGGTTCGTGTTCACGAAGGCCGCGTTGGGCGAGTTGTTGGCGACGTCCTCGTTGACTGCGATCTCGCTGAAGTTGATCCCGGCCCGGAGGGTTAGGGAGTCGGTCACGCCGTAGGCGGTGTAGAGCGAATAGACCCAGCGGTTGTACCAGCGCTGGTCGAGGGTGGTGTCGATCCGGTTGCTGCCCACGACGAAGTTCACGTCGCGGTTGGTCCCGTTCTGCAGGCTGAGGTTGAAGCGGCGGAAGGCTCGGTGCCACTCGATCCAAGCCACCTCGGCGCCGATCATGAGTCGCTCGATGGGCCAGACCGCGACGCTCAAGCGGACCTGACGAGGGACGTAGATGCTCCGCATTTTGATGTCGTATTCGCCCGCGAACCCGTTGTTTCCTCCGTCGGGGAGGGTCGCCAGGAACACGTTCTGGATCGCGGGAGCGAGGCCCCCCAGAGCCTGACTGAATGTTCGTCCACTGTCGACGAGTCCGTCGCCCTCCAGGTCTTCTGGAGCCCAGGAGCGAAAGCGATAGGAGAACCCGATCCCGATCTTCTCGTGGGGCCGGAAGGAGGCCGAGAGGGTCGCCGAATACTGGACGCCGCTGAGGTCGCTCTTGAAGTAGGTCGTGGGGTCCGACCCCTGATCATTGGAGAAGATGTCGAGGAAGTCGGCGTAGGTCGGGTTACCTGGAATCGGGACACCGCTGATCTGGGGGCTTCCGTTCAACGGCGTAGTGCCGCCGCCGACCACGGTTCGAATCTCGACGCTGCCCAGGATCGCGTGCAGCCCGAGGCCGAGCGAGAGCCACTTGGTCGGCGTGTAGGCCACCGCTAGGGTCGGAGTCACGAACTGGATTCCGGCGCGTTGCGGGATCGTCTCGGGGTAGGTCGTCCAGCGAATGTTGGTGGAGCCGCCGGTGCCGCCAGCCATGTCGACGTAGATCCCGAACCCGAAGGTGATCTTGTTGGCTCCCCCCTCTTCGAGGTAGGCGTCCCACTCCTCGTCTGAGGCGTCGTCGTCGATCCGCCCGGGAGCGAACACGAACCCTCCGGTGGCGCCGAAGGTCGAACCCTCCGAGTTGAGGTTGTTCTGGCTGTTCCTCATCTTCGTTCGCGAGAAGAACACGAAGAGGTCGAGGTCGACCTCGTGGTCCCAGTTCCAGCCGATAGAGCTCGGCATCCGGAACATGCTCCAGCCGTCGCCGTCGACGGGAGTGGTCACGGGGCCCTTGGGCCCGACGGTGCTTAGGATCGGCCCGTTGGAGGCCCGTGCGAGCCCGGCAGTCCCCACGAACAGGAAGACGAGGACAGCGAGGAGAGGACGAAGGCGCATGAAGGGGCTCCCAGGGCCTCGCAGTTCACATCCCCAGAGAGTCCAGGTCAAGTGCTCAAGGAGAGCGTGTTCCTCAGCTCGGCCTCTGGGCGGGCTCAACGACGCAGGTTCGTGGCCTCGAGAACTCGGCTCAAAGCCAGCTTGAAGGCGGCCAAGCGGAGATCGCCGTCCTCGCCAGCTTGGGCCTTGAGGTCGCTCCAAGCCCGGTCCATGACGCTGCGCAGCTCGAGGTTGACCCGCTCCTCGCTCCAGGAGAACTGCTGGAGGTTCTGAACCCACTCGAAATAGCTCACGGTCACGCCGCCGCCGTTGGCGTAGCAATCGGGCACGATGGTGACGCCCTTGCTCCGGAGGATCTCGTCGGCCTCTGGCGTCGTCGGGCCGTTGGCGCCTTCAATGATGATCGTGGCCCGAATCGCCTCCGCGTTGTCCCGCGTGATGACGCTCTCCATGGCGGCCGGGACCAGGACCTCGCACTCCGTGGTCAGGAGCTCGTCGCCGGGGAAGTCCTCGCCGCCCTTGAAGCCCTGGACTCCCCGGTTGCCCTCGACGTATCTGCAGAGCGCGTCCACGTCGAGGCCCTCGGGGTTTCGTAAGCCGCCGGTGACGTCGCTCACGGCCACGATCTTGCCGCCGGCCTCGCTCATGAGCCGCGCCGCCCAGGAGCCGACGTTGCCGAAGCCTTGGATCGCGATCGCCTTGCCCTCTATGGAGTCGCCGCGATCGGAGAGGACGTTGAGGAGCGCGAAGAGGCAGCCCCGACCCGTCGCGGCCGTCCGACCCTGGCTCCCGCCCAGCGAGATCGGCTTGCCCGTGATCACGCCCGGCGACCAGCCGTGGTACTTGCTGTATTGGTCGACGATCCAGCCCATGGTCTCGGCGTTGGTCCCCATGTCTGGGGCTGGAATGTCGGTCTTGGGGCCAATGAAGTCGGCCAGCTCGTCAGTGAAGTCGCGAGTCAGGCGCTGCAGTTCGTCCCGGGTCAGGCTGCGAGGGTCGCAGTTGATCCCGCCCTTGGCGCCGCCGTAGGGGAGCCCCATCACGGCCGTCTTCCAGGTCATGAGCGAGGCCAAGGCGTTGACCTCGTCCGGGTCGACGCGGGGGTCGTAGCGGAGGCCGCCCTTCATGGGGCCGCGCGCGTTGTCGTGCTGGACGCGGAACCCAACGAAGGTCGAGTAGGTCCCGTCAGCCCGCCGGAGGTTGAGCTCGACCTTGAGCTCCCGTCGAGGGGTGTTCAGCTCGAGGACCTGCCAGTCGCTGAGGTCGAGGGCCCTCGCCGCTCGGAGGACGTTGTGCCGGGTCGCTTCGAGAAAACTCATGGGGCCTCCTTGAGGAGGATCCAGCCTACCCCAGGCGGCCAACCGACTTGAGTGACCCGAGCGCCGTGCGTTCCGCTTCGCGGCTCTCAGGTCTATACTGGAGGTGCGTCGCCTGAGGGCGGCGGTCTTTCACAAATTGGGGGCGACAGGCTTCGACCAGGTTGTTGAAGATCAAGTTGCGTGTCGAGGTTTCCGGGCGGCCTCGTAAAACCCCCGGAAAAACGCTAATTGCCACTCCGCAATTTGCACTCGCTGCTTAATTAAGTAGCCCTCCGCCGAGTCCCCGCCCACGGGACGAGGGTCGGAGGCCACAAGGTGGGCTGGCTACGGATCCCGCGCCTCAGTGGATCCGGGCGAGAAACGGCTTGAGGCTTTGCCACCAGGAACCGCGTTCTGCAGGGTTCGGGGGCGAGATAAACTCGCAGAACTACACACGTAGACGCTTGGTTGGAGAGGCCTTGGGACCCGGGTTCGATTCCCGGCGCTTCCATGAGAGATCACGCCAGAGGGCTTCGCCCTCTGGCGTTTTTTCGTGTGGGGCCTCGACCCGATCGAGAACGACTCTCCCTTGACCTTCCTCGACAGGGAGATCGGAGCTTTGGGTTAGGCTCTCAGGTCTCCCGAACCTGCCCCGAGTCTCCGTGCCGATTCACACCACCCAAGCCGTCGTCCTGCGGACCATCGAATACTCAGAGACCTCTCTGATCGTGTGGCTCTACACCGAGGAGCTGGGGCGGATCCACGTGATCGCGAAGGGGGCTCGCCGAGCCCGGAGCACCTTCGAGGGGGCCCTCGAGCCCTTGGTCCAGGGCGAGTTGGTCTTCTATCGCAAGAAGAAGGCCGACACCTTGGATATCGCCAAGGAGTTCGACCCCACCAACTACCACCGGGGCCTGCGGCGCGAGCTCCCGCGCCTCTATCGCGGGGTCTACCTGGCGGAGCTCATGAACGAGCTCGGCGAGGAGAACGCGTCCAACCCGCGCGCCTGGCGAGCCCTGACCGAGGGCCTCAACGGCCTCGTGCACGCGCCCTCGGCCGCCCTCGATATCGTGCTCTTCCACGCGGAGCTTGGGCTCCTCGAGAGCGCAGGACTCCAGCCGGCCCTCAGCGAGTGCGCGGCCTGCGGCAAGCCGCCCGCCCCGAGCTACCCCTTCTCGCTCGCGTCCGGCGGGGTCCTCTGCGACGAGCACGCTCGCCGGGACCCGAGCGCCCGACGCTCCTCGGTCGGCGCCGTCAAGACCCTGGCCGCCATCGTGCGCGGCGAGAAGGTCCAGGCTGGACCCGGCGTCGCGAATCAGATCCGCGACATCCTCGACCCCTTCCTGCGCCACCACCTCGGCAAGGCGCTCCGCACAACTCGCTACCTGCGACGCCGTCGGCCGGCTCCCCTCCGGCCGCGCGTCGTCACTGGAGGACCCGCGTGAGGTCCCTCGAGACGCTCCTGGTCCCGCTTTGCCTGGTCGGGCTCTTGCTCGGCAGCTCCGGCTGCGCGGCGCCCCTCGTCGAAGGCGACCTCCCGATCCTCGAGGTCCCAGGCGACACCCCGCCACCCATAGACGACACCGAGGCCCAAGCCCGGACCGCGCTCCAGGTCGGGCGCTACGACGAGGCCGGCCAGGCCTACTACGCCATGGCTCAGCTCCAGGCGGACCCGCGCTTGCGCTCGGAGTTCCTCTTCCTCTCCGCCGAGTCCGCCCTCGGCGCCCGCGACCACTACCTGGCCTACTTCCGCTACGCCCGCCTCCTCAAGCTCTACCCAGGCACGGCGCGCTACGGGGCCGCCGTCGATCGCCTGTTCCTCATCGGTCGCCTCTACTGCGAAGGCAAGGGCACCAAGCCCTCGTGGCTCCTCGGGATCCACATGGACGACCTCGAGTTCGGGATCGAGGCCCTCGAGCGCTTCCAGCGCGAGCGCGAGCGGCATAGGTCCGCTGACGACGCTCTGCACTTCGTGGCCCTGGCCTACATGGACCTCGGGAACGAGGAGCTGGCCATCGAGTCTTGGAGCAAGCTCCAGCGCTTCTATCCCGACAGCGAGTGGTCCGAGACGGCCCAGTTCCGCAGCGCCCTGGCCGAGGCCACCCGCTCCGACGGCGAGCGCTACGACAAGCTCCCCCTCGCGCGCGGGCTCCAGCTCCTGGAGAAATACGCCGCCGAGCACCCCAAGGGCAACCACGTCAGCGAAGCCCTGGCCAAGGCCAAGGAGATCCGCGAGCTCCTCGCCGGACAGCTCCTGCGGACCGCGCGCTACTACTGCAGCAAGGACCAGTACTACTCGACCACGCTCTACCTGAACGCGATCGTGAAGACCTATCCCAAGACGGCCGCCGCAGGCGAGGCCAAGGAAATGCAGAAGGACATTCCGGCTGCCAAGGCCCCGCCCGCGCCGCCGGCGCCCGAGGACCTCGAGAAGAAGGAGGGGATCAACGAGGATCGCCTCCGGATCGCCCCGGCCCCGGTCGACGACGCCTGGTGAGCCCCCTGCGCCCACGCCGAGTAGGCCTGCGGCGGGGACTCCTGGCGCTGGTGACCTGCTTGAGCGCGGGCTGCTACTCGATCGGCTACGAGGCTGATCCCTCCCTGGGTGAGCTCCTCGCGGTCCCGATCTTTCGCAACGAGACCCTCCGCCGCGGCCTCGAGCACGACCTGACCCGGGACCTCCGCCGCGAGATCCTCGAGACGACGCCCTTCCACCTGACCAACGCCGGCCCCGAGGTCCCCGTCCTGCGCGGGACCATTGAGCGCGTCGACGAAGAGGTCCTCGTGGCCGGCGCTCAGGAGCAGGTCCTCTACGGGAGCGTCCGGGTCGCGGTGCGCTTCGGCGTCTATCGCGGGCGAACGCTCTTGGTCGGCGCCGACTCGGACGGCGACGGCGTCCCCGACGGCGAGCTGCGCCTCGAAGGCCTGGCCGAGCGCGACACGGCCCGCGGCGAAGACCGCCTCAGCGCAGGCCGCGAGGCGCTCCGCGACCTGGCCGAAATGATCGCCCTCGAGCTCCAGGGCCGCCGCGACGATCGCTACGAGCCCAACGACGACGCCGAGTCTGCGGCCCTCCTGACGCCCGGTCGCCAGCACGCCCTCGTCCAGCGCGAGTCGGACTGGTTCCGGATCGAGGTCCCGGCTCGCCGGCGCCTGCGCGCGGTCCTCTACCACTCAGCCGACCTCCGCTTCGAGCTCCGCGACAGCAAGGGCCAACCCCTCCCGGGCGTCGCAGTCCGAGGCGAGGGTCGCCTCTTGGAGTGGATCTCTGGGACCCAGCCCAGCCAGGTCACGCTTCATGTGTCCGGCGGCGACGCCTCTGCCCGATATCAGCTGGCGCTGGAGCTCTTCCCCGACGACCTGGCCGAGCCCAACCAAGGCCCCGAGGAGGCCACGCCGCTGACGAGCGGGGTCGAGGTCCGCGGGATCGCCCGCGACGAGGACTGGTATCGCCTCGAGCAGCCGGCTGGGAAGGCCCTCCTGATCGAGGTCGAGGTCGACGCGGCGGAGCCTCCTCTGGTCCTCGAGGTCACCGACACCGACGCGCTCCCCTTGGCTCAGAGCCAGGCCACCCTGACCCGCCGCGAGGGCAAGTCCCTCCTGCGCGTCGAGCCGAGCCCCAAGGCCCGCACGCTCTATCTCCGCCTCGGCGGCGCCCGCGAGAACCCGACGCCCTACCGGCTGAGCTTCGGGAGCTAGAGCTGAGAACGAAGCGCCCTGACCAAGGCGCTCCGCGCGTCCTTGGGCGAGACGACCTGGTCCAAGAACCCAGCCTCGGCCGCAGCCCAGACCGTGCCGTTTCGCTCCAGCCACGCCGCGCGCAGCTCGGCGCGGGCGGCCAAGACCTCCTCGCTGGCGCCCTCGGGCTCGGGGCCCAGCTCCATTTCGATCACGGCGTCGACGCCGGTCGGAGCCACGACGGCGTCGGGCAGGGCCAGGCGGACGTCGGCTTGGAAGGACATTACGCTCGCGCCGCCGTAGCTCTTGCGGAGCACGAGGCACACCGAGGGCGTGGTCAGCTCGGCGTAGGCCGCGATCAGCTCCGCTCCATGCGGGAGGAGACCCGCGGCCTCTTGCTTGCGCCCCGGCAGGTAGCCCGGGACGTCGACGAGGGTCACGACGGGCAGGCCCCAGCAGCGCGCCAGGCGGAGGTGGCGCGAGCCCTTGAGCGAGGCGTCGACGTCGAGGACGCCGGAGGTCTTGAGCGGCTGGCTCGCGAGGTAGGCCACGGCCCGCCCGTCGAGGCGCGCCAGGCCGCAGAGGAGGTTCGGCGCGAACTCCGGCGCGAGCTCCGCCACGGTGCCCTGATCGAACACGGCCTCGACCACGCCGCGGGCGTCGTAGGCCCGGCGAGCGTCGGTCGGAATCAGCTCGGCCAGCTCGGGCGTGGCTCGGCTCGCGACGTCGTCGGACGACACCTCGGGCTCGAGGAAGGCGAGCATTCGACCAGCCCACTCCAGGGCCGCCGCGTCGTCCGCCACGCGAGCGTGGCACTGGCCCGTCAGGCGAGCGTGGAAGGCGTCGCCGCCTAAGTCCTCGATCTCGACCTTCTCGCGGGTCGCGACCTCGGTGATCTTGGGCCCGGTCACGAACATGAACGAGCGCTCCTCGACCATGGCCACGACGTCGGTCAGGGCCGCGGCGTAGGCCGCCGAGCCGACGCAGAGCCCGAAGGCGACGGTGATCTGGGGGACCTCCCGCCGGAGGCGCGCCACGCGCGCCAGGTAGGTCCCGTTGCTCTCGACGGCGTCCATGGCCTCTAGGATCCGTGCCCCGTCGGAGTCCATCAGCGCCACGACCGGGACGCGCTGGGCCAGGGCCTCCTCGAGGAGCTTGCAGAGCTTGCGGGCGCCGGCGGCGCCCAGGGACCCGCGCAGGATCGTGACGTCGTGGGCATAGATCGCGACCCGCCGGCCCGCGACCCGCGCCCAGCCGCACACCACGCCGTCGCCGAGGTGACGGTTGGCAGCCAGGCGCTTGCTCTCGCGCTGGTCGTGCCGGACGTAGCGACCGAGCTCTTGGAAGGTGTCCTCGTCGACCAAGCCCGCGATCCGCGCCCGCGCGCTGAGGCGACCGAGGCGCGCTTGGCGCGCCATGCGGGCCGGGCCCCCGCCGCTCTCGACGCGGGCTTCGACCTCGGAGTGACCCTCGCGCGCCGCGTCGCTCACGCGCCTGCGGTCTTCTCCTGCACGAAGCCCACGAGGTCCTTCACGCTGTGGAGGTTGCGGTAGTCCGCGAGCTGAGCCTCGAATTCAAAGCCCTGCTGGACGAAGAACACGAAGTCCACGACGTCGAGGGAGTCGAGCCCGAGCGCCCCGCGAAAGGTCGCGTCGTCGGTCACCGCGTCCGCGCTGACCGCGAAGTTCTCGCTCAGGATCTTCTGGATCTGCGTCCGAATCTCCTCTGGGTTCTTTGCCACCGGGTCCTCTCCCCTCAAGGGACTGACGCTAACCGAAATCCCCTCTAGTCCCCGCTCCCAGGGAGGGCGCCGCTGATCCCGATCGAGTCGCCCCAGCGGAGGCGCGCGGCTGAGACGTAGCCCGTCTTCCCGCCGGCTTGGACCTTGGCCCAGCGACCGAAGCCCGAGAAGCGCTCGATCCAGACCTCGTCGCCGGTCTGGATCACGTGCCCCGTCGGCTGCCAGTTGTAGCGGAGCTCCGTCTCCCGGAGCGCCGTCGCGGCTAAGGCCTCGGCGTGGATCGCGAGGCGCTTGCCCGAGGCGTCGCTAAAGACCCAGCCCCGGACCTTGGCCCGCCGCTCGTCGACCTTGGCCAAGCCGCTCGCGAGGTCGCCCCAGACCGCGAGGGTCTCCGTTCCGACCCGCAGCGTCGTGCCCTGGCTCGAGTCACTGACTCGGCCGCTGAGGGTGCCGGCCTGGGGAGAGAGGAGCGCTCCTTGGCTGAGGGTCTTGGGCGAGCCCGCTCCGACCACGGCCCGCAGGCGCGCTGGGCGGCCCTCGAAGGGCGCGAGGGTCGTGGCGATCGCGCTGGGAAGCAGATAGCGGACACCCGCGACCTCGAGCAGGCCGCCGGCCAAGATCGTGCCCTCGAGGACCACCGGCGCCGCAGGCGTAGGCGGGTCCTTGGCTCCTTGGCGCACGCCAGGCTTGGCGGCGTGAGCCACCTCGTCGCGATTGGGGCGGCGCCGGATCCGGCCTTGGGCGTCGCGCTCGGTGAACTCGAAGCGGAGGAGGTCAGCCAGCCAGGCGTCGAGGGTGGTCTGGGTCAGATCGTCCAAGCCGGGGCCGCCGATCGAGCGCAGGGACTGGAGGAAGTCGGCCGGGCTGCGGAAGCCGCTCGGGAGGCGCTCAATGGCCTTCAGGAAACCGTCCTCCTGGGACCGGCTGCGGATCTTCGCGAAGAGCCCGTCGCTGCCGTGGAGCTTGGCGGCGTCGAGCAGGACGCCCGAGGCCTCCATGGCGGCGAACTCGGCCTGGGTGTCGGCCAGGAGCGGCGCGTAGCCCGCGTCGAGGTGCGGGCGCACGATCGCAATGTTCTCGCCCTGGTCGTCGGCGTCGGAGAAGAAGTTGTAGGAGCCCGTGATCAGGAGTCGGCTCCCGAGCGCCAGGGTCTTGTGGTGAAGGAGGCTGGGCCCGGGGTCGCCGGGGCGCGGGACGCCGGGGCGCCCGCCCTTGCGGAGCTTGAGGCTCCCGCTGTCCCACTTGACGTAGACCCGGAGGTTGCTGAGTCCGCTCGTGGCCAGGCTCCGGACCGCGCTCGAGTCGGCCTCGCCCATGTGAACCATGACCTTGAAGGTCACCTGAGGATTATCCCGCGCGGCTTGCTCGAGGGCTCGCGAGATCCGGCGCACGCCGAACCCAAACTGCGCGACCCAGACCGTCTCGCCAGGCGAGAGGTGACGGGCCTCGGCGAAGGCCGCCACGTAGTCGTCGCTGATCTTGTGCCAGCCCGAGCCCTTGCGCTCGTAGGTGAAGCGGAGCTGGACCGGGTCGTCGGCGCCCTCGCGGGCCAAGGTCCCGTCGGCGAGGCGAATCTCGGGCGCGACGGGCTCGGGCGTCAGGTTGACCCCCTTGCTCTGGTCGCCGTCGACGTAGGTCTCGCACTCGCCCAGGTTCTGCCAGATCCGCGCGAAGTCCTCCCAGAGGCGCTGAGTCGCGGCTGGGTGCTCGAAGAGGAAGAGGCGGTTCTCGTTGTGCCAAGCGTCCGAGCTCCCGCCGATGTTGCTCGTGCCCAGGAAGGCGTTGTTGAGCCCGGGTCCGTGGGTCGTGGACGCGCCCACGATCCCGAACTTGGTGTGCATGTCGTTGACCTTCCCGAAGGCGCTCATCTTGGCCGCGGTCCCGATCATGACCTGGAAGTCACCCCAGGACGCCTGCTTGTTCTGCTGGGCCCGGCGTCGGAGGTAGGCGTTGGCCTGGCGGGCTATCGCCCGGTGCTTGTCGACCATGTAGGTCAGGCCGGGCGGGCCCTTGAGCCAGAGCTTGACCTCGACCCCGCGCTGCTCAGCGGCCTGGAAGAGGGCCTCGATCACGCCGTCTTCGCTGAGCTTGAAGGCCCCGATCCGAATCTTGCTCCCCTGGGGCGCGCGCTGGATCAGCTCCTTGAGGGCGCCGTTTTGGGTCGCCCAGACTCGCGCTTGGCCCGAGCGGAACTGCTTGAGGTAGTTCTGCGGGGCGTAGCCGCCCTCGGGCGAGAACACGATGGCGGCGCGCTCTCCCTGGAGGATCGGACGGACCTCGTCGTCTTGCGCGCTCAAGGGGAGCGCGAGGGCGAGGAGGAGACAGGTCAGGGGCAGAGTTCTCATGGCGAGCTCCCGCGGCGAGCCGGGATCTTACGGGGTCCGGGGGGCGCGCTGGGGGATGCAGCGCTCCCTGGCGAGGCGAGCCGGAGGGGCGAGGAGTGAGTCTGCGGGGGAGCGAGGGCGCGCGGCTGCGGCGCGGGCTCGCGTTGGTTGGCGGGGGCGGGTGAGCATGGAGGGAGTCCGATCCGCCTGGGCGCGTCGCGGGAAGCGTGATCGCCTCGGTGGGCGGAGTCGGGTGAAGCATGGAGGGAGTCGAATCCGCGTGGGCGGGTCGCGGGAGGCGTGCTCCGGCAGCCACGAGATTCTGCCGCGGCAGAACCGCTATCCGATTCGCCCTCGCCAGACGAACCCGAGGCGCGAAGCGTCCCTCTTAACCCAGCCCTCACCGCCGGGGTCGCCTAGCCGCCCCCGACGTCCCAACTCGCGAGGATCCTCCGCTCCCCCGAAGCGCTCTCAGCGGCGCCCTCCGCGTCCTCTGCGTCTCCGCGGTTCAAAAATCGCTCGCGCCACCAGCCCAAATCAGCGCCGATTGGATCGAGAGGGCGCTCCCCGCAGATTCTGCCGCAGCAGATTCCCGAACTCGGCAGCCACGAGATTCTGCCGCAGCAGATTCCCGAACTCGGCACCCACGAGATTCTGCTGCGGCAGAAGTCCGGGATCGGCAGCGATAGATACGGCGAGGGCCCTTCGCCAAGGCCGCGGACCCCTCGAAGCGCCGGTCCGCCGATCCTTCCCTGCTCTACCTCCAGCCCACGACGTCCCGCCACCCAGGGCTCGCTACCGAGTCTCCGCAGGGCGGAGCCGACCCACCGGCCCACCGACACCCACCGACCGGCCAGCGGAGCGCGTCCTGGCTAGCGCTCCTCCGCGGGAGCGTCCAGTTGGTCGTCCAGCCCGTCGAAGAGCGCCTCCTCGAGTCGCTCCTCCGGGCTCGGCTCGACGATCAGCCTCCCGAGGAGCATTTGGCCCTCGCCTAGCTTCCGGAGCTCGTCTGGGTCGACGTCTAGCTCCTGCGAGGACCCAATCTCCGCCGTCGTGGCTTCGGCCGGGCTCGCCAGCGGGAGGGGCCTGGCTGGGGGAGCGAGGGTGATCGCGGTCCGGAGGGGGTCAGGCTGCTTGTCCTCGCAGCCTTGGGTCAGGCCGCCCGCTACAGCCAGCGCGCAGGCCGCGGCGACCCGTCCCACGAAGCTGGGCCTTCGAGGCTTGGCCACGAGGGGCTCGCCCTCCGCAGTTCGCCCGAGACGAACGCAGATCTTCTCGCCGGAGCGAGCCCGGCCGATCAGCTCGCCGAGCTCCTCCTCGCTTCGACTCGCGACGTCGTAGACGCTGTGGCTGCAGCGAGCGCAGGTGCGCTCGCGGGCGCCGCCGCTCATGGCGTCCCAGGGCTCGGGGCAAGGCTTGACGGCGATCTCGGGGAGGTTGCTCATGGTGGCTCCTTTGACGCCTTCGACGTCGCGGGGAGCCCCGCGGTTCCAACTCGCTCGAGAGCTACTCCGACTCGCTGGCCTCGGGCGAGGCGGCGGGGCTCTCGCTAGGCTTCGGCTTCGGCTTCCACGGCTCGACCGTCTCAGCGATCGCTTGGTGGAAGGCGTCCTCCCACTCGACGCTGAGTGGACTGGTGGGCGCCGGCCCACGGAACATGAGGAGCATCATCCGCTTCTTGGTCCGGAAGGCGTAGAGGGTCACCCGCTCCTTCTTTCCCCTCAGGACCATCCGGAAGCCCCGCTCGTAAGCCTGAGTCGCGAAGAACTCCTCGCGCTCAATGGGGGCCTCGCGGAACTCCGAGTCGTCTCGGCGGAGCTGGTGCTGAACGAACTCCTCGATCAGGGTGTCCGCGTCGTAGAGCTGGTTGCTGTCCTGGACGATCAGGGCCAGCAGCCGCTGCGGTCCGCCGAGCATGTCTCCGCCGCCTACGTAGTAGGCGGCGTGTCGGTTCCCGTGCAGGACCTCGTCCGAGCAGTTCTTGCACTGCTTGGGCCCCGGGATCGGATCGTTGATATGAGCCCGATCCCAAGTGGCTTTGGTCCCGCAGGTCCCGCAGTCGACCTCTTTGGGGACGGGCATTTCGCTCCAGCCCCCCGGCAACTTGAGCTTGACGAGGAGCGGGTCCGCGAAGAAGCCCTCGGTCACAGCTGGGAGCGGCTCGAGTCCAGGAGGCCCAGTCTCGTTGGAGCGGACCTGCGCCAGCGCAGCCACGAGCACCAGGAGCGCCACCAACCCGGCTCCGACGCGCAGCGGGGTCTGGCCCCGGGGGGCCGTCCCCAAGTTCGCGACCCTCTGGACCCCGCTCGGCCAGGCCAACCCGAGCGCGCCTCCCAGGAGGGCCGCCGCCCCGGCCGAGGTCAAGAGTGAGCTGTCCCAGTTCCCGGTGAAGAACATGAACGCCGCGAAGAGGCCGCCTTGGATCGAGGCCAAGGCCAGAGGTCGCCGCGGGTTCTCGCCTCGTCGTCCCGCGAGGACGCTTGCTCCGATCGCAGCCGCTACGCTCACGCACCACAGCCCCGACCCATGGAGAAGGGTGTGGGCCGGCTCGACCTGGACCCGGACCAGGTTCAGGGCGGCGCCCCCAGGGATCAGGAGCAAGAGGGTCCCGCCAGCCCCAGCCCGAGACTCGAACTCGCTGAGCGCGATCCAAGCCAAGAACACCGAGACGATCCCGATCCAGAGGCTGGTGTGCGTCAGGGTTCCCGAGACCAGCCTCCAGCCCTGAGTCGAGAACTCAGTCCAGGCGCTCGCGGCGAGCGCCAAGCTCCGCAGGGTCGGCCCCTGGTCCGCGGAGAGCCCGTAGGTCAGGAAGATCCCCGTCGAGATCAGGATCGCGGCGAAGGCCACCAGGCGACCGAACTCCTGCGGCGGCAGCTTCAAGGGCTTGGTCGGCTGGGCGCCCTCCCCCGAAGGGGGCTGCGGCGGCAAGCCCTGGGCAGGGAGGGGCTCTGGGCGGGGCTCGGGTCCGGCCGCGTGGAGGGCCTCGTGATCGTCGGGCTCGACCCCTGCTTCTGCGGGCCGGGGGGGGTCAGGGAACGAGCTGGGAGGCTCGGCCTCGACCGCCGCAGCCATAGGCTCTGGAGCTGCCGCCTCTGGAGCTGCCGTCTCAGGGGCGGCCTCGTCCGCCGGAGACACCTCGAGAGGCGCGCTCGGCGGCTCCGGAGTCGGCCCCCGAGGAGCCAGATCCTCAGCCTTGGGCGCAGGCGAGCTCGTCTCCGGGGGCGACGCCGAGGCCTCAGCCTCGCCCCCTGAGGGCGTGGGGGCGTCGTCTGGATTCGAGCTCGGCTCGCTCATGCCTGGAGGAGCTCCGCGATCTGAACTGCGTTGAGGGCCGCTCCCTTGAGGAGCTGATCCCCCGAGAGGAAGAGGCTCAGGCCGCGCTCTCGAGTCGGGTCAGGCCGAATGCGTCCCACGAGGACGTCGTCCCCGCCTTCGGCTTCGCGCGGGGTCGGGTAGCGGGCCGCCATGGGGTCGTCCACGACCCGGACGCCCGGCGCGCCCTCCAGGATCGCGCGGGCCTCGCCCACGCTCAGCTCGCGCTCGAAGGAGCAAAACACCGCCTCGGAGTGGGCCCTAAAGGTCGGGACCCGGACGCAGGTCGAGGTCGCCTTGAGCCCGGGCAGCCCCAGGATCTTGCGCGTCTCCCACACGACCTTCATCTCCTCCTTGGTCGCGAACTCCTCCTCGGGGAGGAAGCGATCAATGTGCGGAAAGAGGTTGAAGCCGATGGGCTGGGGGAAGTGCTCGACCTGGGGCGCCTCGCCGGCCAGGATCGCTGTGGCCTGGGTTCGCAGCTCTTCCATGGCCTGGGCCCCGGCGCCGCTCGCGGCCTGGTAGGTCGCGACGGTGACCGTCTCGAGCCCCGCGGCCTGGTGCAGAGGTCCCAGCACGACAGCCAACAGGATCGTGGTGCAGTTGGGGTTGGCGATGATCCCCTCGTGGGCGCGCGCCGCCTCGGGGTTGACCTCGGGCACGACCAAGGGGACCGAGTCTTGGTAGCGAAAGGCGCTCGAGTTGTCGATCACGACCGCGCCCAGAGCCGCGGCCTTCGGGCCCCACTCCAGAGAGGTCCCGCCGCCAGCGGAGAGGAACACGTAGTCGCAGCCTTGCAGGCGCGCTTCGCTCAGGACCTCGACCTCGAGCTCCTCGCCGCGAAAGGGGATCTGGGTCCCGGCCGAGCGCGGCGAGGCCAGGAGGCGGAGCTCCTCTAGGGGGAAGCTCCGCGACTCGAGGACCTCGATCAGCTCGCGTCCGACGGCGCCGGTCGCGCCGACCATGGCGACGGTGTTCCCCATGGGGGCTCTCCTCTGGACTGGAAGCGGGAAGGGTCGCCATTTCAACAGACCGGAGGGGAATCGACAGCCGCGAAGGACCGGCTACTTCGGCTCCCAGGGGAGGCTGGCCGCGTGGTCGCAGCTCTGGCGCGGCCGCTGCCAGCCCCGGGGCGGCGTCGCGACCTGGCCGCCGAGGCGGACCGAGCGCTCGAGCCAGGTCCCCCAGGCGTTCTGAACGCCGTGGAGGTGCCCCCGCGCGCCACAGCTGTAGCAGGTAAACGCCCGCCCCTCGACCCGAGCTGGGACGACCAAGCTGGCGGGGACCGGCGCGCTGGCCAGGATCATGGCCAGTCCTAGCGCGGCAAAGCGTCCTCTAGCGACGCTGCGAACTCGCCGGGGTCCCTCGAGCTGAAAGAGCCCGAACAGGAGCGCGCCCCAGCCGCTGATCAGGAACAGGAAGGGGAAGGCCAAGAGGAGCGGGCTCCAGCCGGCCTTGAGGTTGAGGAGCGCGGCCCCGGTCCCGACGGCGGTCAGGAGGGAGACGCCCCCGATCACGAGCAGGGCGTTCTGCTCTGGGGTCCGGGGCTCGATCCGAGGGACGGGCCCGGGGAGCGGAAGGCGAGCCGAGGGGCGCGTCACGCAGACCCCTTGGCGGGTGACTCAGCGACGGGCTCGCTCGTGGCGGAGGGCTCTGCCCGCGGGAGGCGACGTTCGCTGCGAGCCAAGGCGCTGGTGGGGCCGAACTCCTCGCGGACCTTGGGGAAGGGGAAGCCCACGACCTGGATCAGGCCGCGGTGATCGAGGCGGACCTCGGCGTGGTTCGCCTCTCCGAAGCGCGGATCGTTGGGCGAGTAGGCCTCGCTGAGGAAGTGCAGGGTCTGGTTGGTCGAGCCGATCCAGCGGATCGCGCTCGTGTAGTTGGCGACCTCGTAGCGCCCGTCGACGAGGAGGTCCACGTGGTCGAGGAGGCGCGAGCCCCGCGCCTCGAGCTCCGCGCGGGTGTAGCCGCTGAAGGCCATGACCGTGAGCCCCGCGGCGCGGACTCGCTCGCAGAAGAGCGCTAGGCCCTCGTCCTGCTCGAAGGGCTCGCCGCCGACGAGGGTCAGGCCCTCCAGGGCGGGGTGTCGCTCACGAGCCTCGCCCAGGCGGGCCCAGAGCGCGTCCTGAGTCCACTCCTCCCCGCCGCTCGCGTTCCAGAGGTGCGGGTTGCAGCAATCGGCGCAGCCCAGCGAGCAGCCCTGGGTCCACACGACGAAGCGCAGCCCAGGCCCTTCGGCCTCGGTGGCGTCGATCAAGCTCCCCAAGCGCAGGTTCATTTTGGATCCCAGGGCTCCGCCCCTCTGTATAGACGTAGTCGCTGGCCCTGACTTGCGCTCGATCTTTTCGCGGCACCGTAGGATCTAAACGCCAAGGAAAGCGAAGCGCATGGCCGAAGCTCGACCTCCGATCTTGAACCTACGCTCCGTGAGGGACGGGCCAGAGCGCTGCTCGCTCTGTCGCGACGACATTCGCCCTCAGGACGCCCAAACCTGCGCGGACTGTGACACCAGCTATCACGCCAGCTGCCTGAGGGAGTTCGGCCCGAAGTGCGCCACCGCCGGCTGCGGCGCCGAGATCGGAACCTTGGAGATCTCGCTCAAGGCCCGGGCTGCTCAGCCTCTCCAAGAGGCCACAGGGCAAGAGGCCACAGGGCCGGGCGCCGATCGCACTGGCAAGCGAACGCCCTCGACCCGGGCGTGGACCACAGCCAGCGTCCTCTCTGCTGTGGCCTTTTGCGTGATGTTCATGGTCCAAGGCCAGCAGTTCGAGTGGCCGCTCCTCTTTGCGTTCCCCGTCTGCCTGGTGATTTGTGCCTACGTGGTGGACGAGGTCCTGACCAGCGTGCCCTAGGAGGGCTGCCCTGATCGCGCCCTGGTAGGGTCCTCGAGTCATGAATGAACCCGCCCTCCCAACGCCCAAGCCCCCGACCTCGAGGCTCAAGCGCGGCCTGGCCCTGGTCCTGGCTCTGACGGTCCTCGGCGGCGCCAGCTACGGGGTCTACGCCTACTGGTATCTCTCGCTCTGGAAGCGCTTCCCGGTCCTCCCTGACGAGGCCCCCCTCCCCGGCCTCCTCGTGGCCCACGCCGGAGGTGCCCACGGAGGACATATCTACACGAACAGCCTGGAGGCCCTCGACGCGGCCCACGCCGCCGGGCACCGCCTGATCGAGGTCGACTTCCTGTTTAGCTCCGACGGGCACCTCCTCGTGGCGCACCCCCACGGGCTGGCCGACCCCAAGGTGATCCCGAGCCACGAGGAGTTCCTCGCCAGCCGCCCCTTCGGCGGGCTCACGACCCTCGACGTCGAGGGGCTAATGCGCTGGCTGAAGGCCCACCCCGGCGTGACCCTCGTGACCGACCTCAAGGCCGACGACGCAGAGACCTTCCTGCGAGGAATGCGCGCGATCCGCGACGCGGGACCGGCGCTCCTAAATCAGATCCTGGTTCAGATCTTCGTCCCTGAGCAGCTGGCGGTCGTCAAGGAGCTCGGCTACCCCCACGTCCTGTTCACGCTCTATCACTACAAGAAGCTGGATCGGCGCGAGCAGGCCCTGATCCTCGACTTCGCGACCCGCGAGCGCGAGCGCTTGGTCGCGATCACGATTCACCAATCGATAGCCGCCCACGAGCCGCTGACCCAGGAGCTCGTCCAGGCGGGACTTCCCGTCCTGGCTCACACGGTCAACGGGTTGAACGCGGCTCGCAAGCTCAAGGCCGTGGGCGTCGTCGGGATCTACTCGGACCAGTTTCAACCCGGCCGCGAGGGCTTCCCCCCTGCCGAAGAGGTCCTGCCGCTGCTGCCCGCCCTCAGCGCTCGCTAGAGCGGTCGCGCCAGGTAGACCTCGACACAGGCGAAGCGCTCGCGCTGGACGTGCTCCACTCGGATCCGCACTCGCTTGGGGACCTTCAAGGTGAAGCGCTGGCGCCGAAGGGTCGGGAGGTGTGGCTTCCAGTGATCGATCAAGAGCTGCCCGTCGAGCCAGACTCGGAGCGCGTCGTCGCTGATTCCGCCGACCTCGTAGACGCCGGGCTGGAGGTCGACGGAGGCCTCGGCCAAGGTCCCGAAGGACAGAGGCCCTGGGGCTCTGGGAGGAGCGAAGGGGAGCCCTCGCGGCCCCTCCTTCCCGTAGTAGAGCCGCAGCTCGGGGAGCTGGACGGGCTCCGTCGCGGTGCCTCGATCCGAGCTCCAGGCCTGGGCGACCTCCGCCGTGCCGACGGCCGCGACGCTCGCCTGGGCGTCGCACCAGCTGACGCTCCAGGTCAGGTCGAGGCGCTCCTCAGGGACCAGGCAGAGGCGAAAGCCGAGGTCGCGCTCGCGAGCGCTGGCCGGGAACCCGTCCCGGTGGGCAGCCCGGACCATGAGCGCCCCGACCCGACACGAGCCCCCCCGGATCACCTTGAAGGGCCGACGACTCCGCCGCACCCGCATGGCCTCCTCGAGGGTCGGCCCGTGCGGGTCGCGCAGATCCCCGCTCGGATAGGGGCCCCACCAGTCGTCGACCCACTCCCACACGTTGCCGGCCATGTTGAGGCAGCCGACGGGTGAGGCCCCGGCCTGACCTGCGAAGGCCGAGCGCGCGTGGAGCTTGCTGGTGACGTGTCCGTCGCCCGGCAAGCCGCCGACCGGGGTGAAGTGCGCCCGCTCGGCGCTCGGAGCCGCCTCGCCCCAGGGGTAGGAGCGCGGCTCCCTCCCCCGGGCCGCCCGCTCCCACTCGGCCTCGCTCGGGAGACGCCCGCCGGCCCAGGCGCAGTATTCGAGGGCCCGGCCCCAGCTGACGTTGTGGACTGGATCGTCTGGGTCAACGGCGTGGTCGGGCTCGGGGGCCTTGATCCGCCACTCGCTGGCGTGGCGCCTAAACTGTCGCCATGTGACTTCATGCTTGCCTATGAAGTAGCCGCGGCTGAGGGTCACCGAGTGGGCGGGGCCGGCCGGGCCGAAGGCCTCCCCTTCTCCCTGAGTGAAGGACCCAGCCGGGACCCAGACCAGGACGCTCTCGTCCCGCCTGAGGAGATACTCGTTGGGCTGGCCCCCAAACATGACGCCTTGGGGGAGAGGCAGACGTGGACGCTCGCTGCGCGGAAGCTCTTGATACCAAGGCGGCGGAACGCGTCGTTCGATCACGAGGCGCGCCTCGAGGGGCTCCCCGCCAGGCGAGCGGCCGCGGAGGAGGAGCTCGTTTCGACCAGGCTCCAGGGGGACTCGCTGGGAGAAGGCCCCCTCGGCGTCGAGCTGAACTCGAACGAGGCGCGGAGCGCTGGTCGGCGCTTCAGCGGGTACACCCGTGGCTTCGTCCATTCGTCCCGTGGCGATAACGTGATCGCTCCACACGCTCTCGGGGAGGGGGGCGACGAGGAGGACCTTCAGCGTCCCTTTGGGCGTCACCACAGGAGTCGGGGAGGGGGAGTCTGCTTGCCCGAGCGAAGCGGCGAGCCAGGCGGCCAGCGCCAGGGGGAGGGCCAGGGTCGTCAGGAGCGCTAGCGCGACCCAGGGGCCACGCTTGGCGGACGCCTTAGGTGGAGTCCGGCCGGCCAGGCAGGCTCGGAGTTCCCCTGCGAAGGCGGCTGCGTCGGCCGGCCGTTCTTCCCGCGCGGTGCTCAGCGCCCGGAGGCAGAGCTCTTCGAGGCTCCTTGGGACGTCGGGCCGGAGCGAGCTCGGGGGGGCCGGCGGCGCTAGGACCGTGCGACTCAGCTCAATGAAGGTCTCGGCCTCGAAGGGGCGTCGCTCGGTCAAGGCTTCGTAGAGGAGGACGCCGAGCCCCCACACGTCGGCGCGCGGGTCAGCCTCCTTGCCCATCAGCTGTTCTGGGCTCATGTAGAGCGGCGTCCCGAGGAGGGCCCCGGTCCGCGTCAGGCGCTCGAGGTCGGTGACCCGGGCCAAGCCAAAGTCCGTCACTCGCAGGCGACCCTCGCCGTCGACGAGGACGTTCTCGGGCTTGAGGTCCCGGTGGATCACGCCCTGGCTCTGCGCATGCGCCACCCCCTCGGCGACCTCGAGGAGCAGATCGCCGCGCTCGGCGAGGCTCAGCTCTGCCCAGGCCTCGTCGAGGGGACGCGCGCCTTCGAGGAGCTCGCAGGCCAGGTAAGGCAGGCCCTCGATCACTCCCGCCGAGAAGACCTTTAGGACGCGTGGATCCTGGAGGCGCCCCAGGGCCTGGCCTTCGCGGCGAAAACGCTCTAAGGACGTGTCGCTCGGGGACGTTGAGGAGAGGACCTTGAGCGCGACCTCGCGCTGGGCGCCCGGGTCCCAGGCCCGATACACGACGCCCATTCCGCCCCGGCCTAGCTCGGCCCGAATCTCATAGGGGCCGAGCCGCTGACGCAGGGGGGCCCGAGCAGGTCTGCTGGGACCTTCCGCGGAGGGGAGGATCTCGTCGGAACTCAAGCGAGCGCTCCAAGGGGGGTGACCGAGCCTAATCGGCCGAGTTGAACGGAACCAGGACCAGAGCCAACGCGCCTGACGTCCGCCCAGGACAGCGCCGCCCGAGCGTCCTGTTCGTAAGACAGGGCAGGGGCCCTTGTCACGAGCGCGAGACGCTCACAGCCCTAACTCCTTTGCCTGTGAACCCGGTTTGGGTCCCCCGGTTGCGGAAGGACTCGATCAACCACACAGCCCCCACGCAGGAGCCACCCATGAAGCGCAACGACCCCATTCAGAACGTCATGACTCGCGAGCTGGTCACCGTCCACACCGCCAGTCGGGTCAGCGACGCTCGCAGAGCCTTGGCCGAGGGCTCCTTCCACCACCTCCCGGTCGTGAGTGGTGACGTGCTGGTCGGCATGATCAGCACCTTGGACCTGACCAAGGTCGAGCTCGCTGGCTGGGGGACCGACACCCGCTCCCTGGACGCCGTCTTGGATCACCAGTTCAAGATCGAGGACCTCATGACCAAGGAGATGAGCGTCCTCAAGAAGGGTGACTCGGTCCGAGACGCCGCCAACGTCCTCGCCGAGGGCAAGTTCCACGGAGTCCCCGTCGTCGACGACCAAAACCGCCTCCTGGGCCTAGTCACGACCACGGACCTGATCCGCTACCTCCTCGAGCAGTATTGAGCCGCGGTTGCTGACGTTGCTCCAAGGCGCGACTCCCCTACACTTCAGGTGGCCGGCAGCCGTCTCCGCTGGCTCAAAGATGGGGGTTGGGGGGCGCAGCCCCCAATGAACCGTGCTCAAGATCACTGCCAAGGACGAGGGAGTCGGTAGCTGTCCGCTCTGCCGGGAGCTGATCGGGGAGGCGGCCACGGCCTGCCCGGGCTGTGAGACGGGCTACCACGACGATTGCCTCCTCGAGTTCGGCGGGACCTGCGTCACCCTCGGGTGCCGCAAGACGCTGCCCGGCTTTGAGGCCGCTCCCCTCGACCTCCCCGAAGATCTCCTCGCCCCTCCGACCGCCGACCGGGCGCCCGCTCCCGACGCTGGCGCGGCTCCCGAAGCGGAGCCCCCTAGACCCTCCCCGTCCGTACCTTGGCGCTGGCCCCCGCCTGCGGTCTGGATCCTCACCGGACTGATCTGGATCGCGCCGACCACGCTCTATCGACTCGCGGCCTACAACGTGTTCTTCGACCTCGCCTATTGGACCGAGGTCCTCGCCCTAGCCCTCCCCGTGTGGTGCGCTGCGGCCTTGGTGATCCCCATGGTCTTGGACATCCCTCGGCGCTGGTGATCCTCAGATAGCTACAATCGGCCCTCGTCGTCCGAACCGGCGACTCGAGGCGCAATGGACAGTTGGGGTTTTGGCAGCGAAGTGGCCGAGGGCGAGGCTGAGCCTGAGCCCTCGCCGGCGCTCGCCAAGCTCAAGCCCGGCGAGCACTTTGGCCCCTTCTCCCTCCGCGAGGAGCTCGGGCGCGGGAGCTTCGGCGTCGTGTTTCGGGCCCGGGAGACCGAGAGCCGTCGCGAGCTGGCGCTCAAGGTCATGACTCGTCCCCTCGAGGAGCGGCAGCTGAGCCGCTTCCTCCGCGAAGGCGAATTGACTGCCTCGCTCCGTCACCCCGGGATCGTGCGAATCCACTCCGCAGGGGAGGCCGAGGGCCTCCCCTACCTGTCCTACGAACTGGTCGCAGAGGGACAGACGCTCCGCCCCTACCTCCGCCCTGAGCGTCGCGAGGAGGCTCTGGCGCTCCTGGAAGAGGTCGCCCTGGCTCTTGGACACGCGCACGCTCTAGGCGTCGTCCACCGCGACCTCAAGCCAGACAACGTCCTCGTGACCGCTGAGGGCAAAGCCCGCGTCGCAGACTTCGGCCTGGCTCGCCGCGAGAGCGACGACGCCCTGACCCGGACCGGCGCCATAGTCGGGACCCCTTCCCACATGGCCCCCGAGCAGTTTCGCGGGGAAGCCGCGACCGCGGCGACCGACGTGTGGGCGCTGGGGGTCCTGCTCTACCAAGCCCTGACGGGCGAGCTCCCCTTCCAAGCCTCGGCCCTCCTGGAGCTCTCGGTCCGCGTCGCCCAGGCGCCGCTGGTTCCGGCAACCAAGCGCGCCCCCGACGTCCACCCCGCCTTGGACGAGGTCTGCCGCAAGGCCCTCGCCAAGGACCCCTCCGAGCGCTACCCCAACGGGGCCGCCTTCGCCGAGGCCTTGGCTCGCGCTCGGCTCGGCCTTCGCGACTCTGTCGCCAGGGGACGAGCGCGCCGAGTTGGTCTAGGCGCGCTCCTGGGCCTGGCCCTGGTCGGCGGCGCGGTCTGGGGCTCCCAGCCGACCCCCAGCCCCCACGAGCTCGCCCTCCGCCAAGCTCTCGACGAGGAGCGCCCTCTCGCCGAACTGGCGGCGGCCCTCGAGCGCGCCGACACGCAGGCCGACCCCGCCCTCCTGGCCGCTGCCCACCTCCGCCTCGCGAGCCTGGGCCCGCCGAAGTCCAGGGCCGAGCACGCCCGCGCCGCCCTCCACCTCGGCGCCGACTCTCGCCGGGGCGAGCTGGCCCTGGCCCTGGCTCTGGCCGAGGACCCCGCCGCCAGCCCCGAGTTCGTGGCGGCCCTCGGGCGCGCTCGCGCCGCGGGTGCCCCGAGCGCGCTCCTCTCGAACCTGGCCCTCGAAGAAGCCCAAGCCCTAGGCGAGATCGGGCGGGGGTCCGAGGCTCTAGCGCTCCTGCGCGAGCGCTTGACGCGGCCGGTCCCCGAGCCAGAGCGCGAACGTCGCCTGTGGTCACTGCGGGCGCGCCTGGAGTTGAAGTTGGAGCCTGCGGCAGCTGCAGGGAGCCTGGCTCAACTCGAGCAGCGCGGCGCCCCCTCCGAGGCGGCCGCCCTCCGCGCGGACGCCGTCCTCGCGCGCGGGGAAGACCCGAGCCCAGGACTCCGCGCGGCGCTCTCTCAAGACTCGGGACATTGGGGCCTCCGGGTCCGCCTGGCTCGCGCCGCCCTCACTAAAGGTCACGTAGCGACAGGATTCGCAATCGCCCGCGCGGGAGATCCCTCGGCTGCGACACCGCTCAGGCCCGGGAGCGCTCTCCCCGGCGACTGGCGGCCCAAGGCTGCGCTCCCGATCCTGCGAGCCCTCGCCGATCACCCTCCTCGGCTCCCGTCGAAGGAAGAGGTCCCGAGCGCTTGGCGCGAGGCGATCGCGCGCTGGTCCTTGGGCGAAGCCCGCCGGGCCGGGGGCCTGGCCGCTTGGCGAGCCGATCCAGCCACCGTCAGCGGAGCCGGGGCTCCGACCCCGGAGGCCTTTCGGGCCCGGGGGCTAGCCCTCGCCAAGGCCGCGCTGGAGTTGGCGAGCGAGTCCCAAACCCTCGGACGATCCTTGGCCCTCCAGGCGCAACTTGGCGGAGCCCCCGAGCTCCTCGAGCGCGCGCTGGCCCTCGCCCCTGCGGACCCCTGGGTCCTCGAGGTTCAGCTCGAGCGGGCCCACGCCGCCAAAGCCTGGTCGCAGGTCTTGGCCCTCCTGGGCGCGCCGCCTGAGGTCGAGGCTCCACGCAGAGCCGCCTGGCGCGGTGAAGCCCTCCTGCGCCTGGGGAAGTCGGCCGAGGCCGCCGAGGCGCTGCGCGAAGCCCTCGGGCCCCGGGAGCTCGACGCGCGGGTGGCGCGCCTCTTGGCCCAGGCCCTCGAGGCGGAAGAAGGGGGACGAGCCGAGGCCGCGCGCTTGCGCGCCCGGGCGAAGCTCCTCGAGTCGCCTCCCTCCCCGGGCGCGGCCCTCGCTTTGGAGCGGGCCCTTCTGGCCCGGCGCTCACAGGTTCAGGGTCGAGCCGAGGTCGAGGCCCTCTTCCTCGAAGCCCTCGCTCAGGACCCCTACGCGATTCGGGCGCGCATGAACGTGGCGCGACTGAACTTCGTCGAGACAGGCCAGGCCGTCGACCTCCGCGAGTTCCTCTGGTCAGGGGCCCAGAGCCCGGAGCAGTTTCCCTTCGTGTGGCGCGATCTCCTCCACCTCAGCCGCGGCCTGATCGAGGACGTCTACCTGACTGGGATGGCGAAGCGCTACCCCAGCGAGCGGCGCGAAGACCGACTCTTGGGCGCCCTCTTGGGCGTCGCCAGTGTGGAGTTCGAGGAACACTCGGACGCGGTCCCCGAGCTCCTGCGAGCCCTCGAGGCGTGGCTGGAAGAGGAGCCTGGCGAACACGCGGCGATCAGGGCTCGTGCCTTCCTCCTCCTTCGCTCGGGACACCTCGACGAGGCCGAGCGCGAGCTCGAGGTCCTCGAGGAAGCCGAGCCGGGCTCTCAGGTCGTCGCCTTCTATCAGCTCCTCTGCGCGGCCCAGCGGGGTGCCCCTCTCAGCGACCTCCAAGCTCGAATCGAGTGGCTCCAGAAAGAGCGCTTCGTGCTCTGGAGGGCGCCGAACTGGTCGATTCAGCTCTATCCTGAGCTGGCTCCTCACGCTCACCAGCCAGGCTTCGAGCCTCTGATCGGGCGCAAGGATAAGTAGCGCCTGAGCGAGAGGTAGACAGGAGGGGCTCCCGAGAGGGTCCACCCTGCCGGGCGCCCCCTGAATTGGCGCTATACAAGAGGCCTAGACTTAGGTAAACCGGCCCCTAGCATGTGGACCTAAACCCCATGCGAGCCGGTCCTTTACCTGCTCCTGAGCGCTATGACCAAGCTTCGCGACACCACTGACTGCCTGCTGCCTCCGCGTCGACACACGTTGAGGGCAGGGCGGTGGCCGTTGCTGACTCGCCTCCGCCCTCAGCGCTAACCCCGCCAGCTTCCACTCCACTCAATGGGTGAACTCGCCTGCGCCTCCCGCGTTCGCGAGCTTCCCTAGACTCAAAACACCACCCCACGCGCCAGATTCGCTGGACGCTTGGTCGCCCCTGAGGAGGCGAGCCCTATGACCGCAACCGTCAACGCCAAAGACCGCTCTCTCGTCCGCAACATCGGTATCTCTGCCCACATTGACTCGGGCAAGACCACCCTCACCGAGCGGATCCTGTTCTACACCGGCATGATCAACGCCATTCACGACGTCCGCGGCAAGGACGGCGTCGGCGCCAAGATGGACTCGATGGAGATCGAGCGCGAGCGCGGCATCACCATTCAGTCGGCCGCCACCTACTGCAACTGGGGCGACCACGCGATCAACATCATCGACACCCCCGGTCACGTCGACTTCACCATCGAGGTCGAGCGCGCCCTGCGTTCGCTCGACGGCGCGGTCCTCGTGCTCTGCTCCGTCGGTGGCGTGCAGTCGCAGTCGATCACCGTCGACCGCCAAATGCGTCGCTACAACGTTCCTTGCGTCGCCTTCGTCAACAAGTGCGACCGCGCTGGCGCGAACCCGCTCGGCGTCTGCGAGCAGCTGCGTGAGACCCTCGGCCACAACTCGGTCATGATCCAGCACCCGCTGGGCCTCGAGGGCAACCACGAGGGCTCCATCGACCTCGTGCACCGCAAGGCGTATCACTTCCTCGGCGACAACGGCGAGAACCTGACTGAGATCGAGATCCCGGCGGACCTCAAGGACATCGTCGAAGAGCAGCGCACCAAGCTGGTCGAGGCTCTGGCCGACATCGACGACACGATCGCCGAGCGCTTCCTCGAGGGCGAGGACATCTCAGGTGAGGACCTCGCTCCCGTGCTCCGCAAGGCGACCATCGCCCGCGCGATCACGCCGGTCTGCCTCGGTTCGGCCTACAAGAACAAGGGCGTTCAGCTCCTGCTGAACTCCGTTCTGGCCTACCTCCCGAGCCCCCTCGACCGCGACTACATCGCCCTCGACCCCGAGGACGAGACCAAGGAGGTCGAGCTCAAGTGCGAGCTCGACAAGCCCCTCGTGATGCTCGCGTTCAAGCTCGAGGACGGCCAATACGGACAGTTGACCTATTGCCGCGTCTACCGGGGCACGCTCAACAAGGGTGACTTCATTCACAACACCGTGAACCGCAAGAAGGTCAAGGTCGGACGTCTGGTGCAAATGCACTCGGACGAGATGACCGACATCGACGCGGCCTACGCGGGCGATATCGTGGCCCTCTTCGGCGTCGACTGCTCGTCTGGTGACACCTTCACCGACGGGCGCGAGCCGCTGACGATGACCTCGATGCACGTCCCCGAGGCGGTCGTGACCCTCTCGATCACGCCGAAGAAGAACACCAACCAGCAGAACTTCTCCAAGGCGCTCAACCGCTTCACGAAGGAGGACCCGACCTTCAAGGTTCACTTCGACGAGGAGTCGGGCGAGACGATCATTGGCGGCATGGGTGAGCTCCACCTCGAGGTCTACGTCGAGCGCATGAAGCGTGAGTACAAGGTCGAGGTGATCCCGGGCGCACCCCAGGTCGCCTACCGTGAGGCGATCACGGAGCGAGCGGACTACGACTACACGCACAAGAAGCAGACGGGTGGTTCGGGTCAGTACGCCAAGATCGGCGGCTACATCGAGCCCCTCGACCTCAACGAGATCGAGGGCGACGAGACCTTCGAGTTCGTCAGCGAGATCGTCGGTGGCGCGGTGCCCAAGGAGTACATCGGCTCGGTCGGCAAGGGCTTCGAGTCCTCGCTGGGCGAAGGTGGCCTGATCGGGTTCCCCGTGGTGGGTGTCCGCGCCGTCCTCAACGACGGTAAGGCCCACGCGGTCGACTCGTCGGATCGCGCCTTCATGAGCGCCGGTCGCTTCGCGTTCCGTGAGGTCTACATGCGGGCCAAGCCCGTGATCCTCGAGCCGATCATGAAGGTCGAGGTCGAGGGTCCCGAGAGCTTCTCGGGCGCGATCCTCGGTGGTCTCAACAAGCGCCGCGGCATGATCTCGGGCAACACGAGCCACGGCAGCGACGTCAAGGTCGAGGCCGAGGTTCCGCTCAAGGAGATGTTCGGCTACAGCAACGACCTCCGGAGCTCGACGCAGGGCAAGGCTAGCTTCACCATGGAGTTCGCCAAGTACGCGCCGGTTCCCTCCTCGGTTCAGGCCGAGCTGATCAAGGAGGCTGAGGAGGAGAAGAAGGCCAAGAAGTAGCACTTCTTTCCTCCTTCGCTCGCAGAGCAAAGACAGTCCAGGAGCCGGATCGCCACGCGGTCCGGCTCCTTTCTTTTCAGTGCTGCGAGATGGTTAAGGGCCCGGCCGGCGGTCCTCCCTTTGAGCGCAAACTTCTCGACTCCTTAGGGTGGCTGAGAGAGGCTCTGCCTCCTTGGAGCCCTCTATGCCTCGCACGCCCTACCTCCTGAGTCTGCTTCTTCTCCTCTGCTCGGGCTGCTCCAGCCTGCAACTGGGGTCCCGAATGGGTCTGGCTCGGATTCTCTATGACGCCGACGAGGTGGCGCTCAATCGTGGAGTGGCTGACGAGCTTCTCATGGTCGTGGGAGGGAGGGACCCCAACGAGATTCTTGAGCGCGTCGCTCGCCTCGTTCCCCTCCACCAAGTCGCAGGTTTGGACGTCGTCGTCTACGAGGCGAGCAAGGGCGACGGACGCAGCGGGGAGGGCGTGTTCGAGCTTCGTCGGGCCGGGCATGGCGGAATGGGGATCACGAGCTGGAACGGGCGGACCGAGATCAGCGACTACGTGAGCGAGGAGCCTCGTGAAGATCTCGGTGCTCGTCAGGGCTACGTCAGTTCATTCGTGGGAGGCCTCGACGAAGAAGGAGCTCTGAGTGACCTCAGGGTCAAGGACGCTTCGAGCGTCGGCGAGCGAAGCTGGCATCAGTACGTGCAGCGAATGACGGGGGAAAGGTGGGCTCCCCTGCTTCCAATGCCCACTGGAACTCCGGTTCTTTGGACCGAGCACCGCTATCAGCTCGAGGACGGTCGCGAAGCCGTCATCGTGATCGAGATTGCGACCGAGCCGGTACCAGCTCCCAAACCGCAGCCTAGAGTTACGAACTAGCGAACTGCCGGACGACAGCCCCTGATCGGGGTGGTGTGGGTAGGGCGAAGACGACAGAAGCCCCTTTCTTGAAAGCACTTAAGGTGAACGCGCCACGACTCGCATTGATATCCGTAAAGTCTTACGTAATATGTTGCGCAATGGCCGAGGGGCGGTCGGGGAGCGTGACTATGGACTTCATTCGAGACCTCAACTTGCTTGCGCTTGGAAGTCGGCTACGCCGGGTTAGCGACCGGATCATGGCGTCTGGAAGTGACGTCTATCGCCTGCGAGAGATCCCCTTCAATCCGAGGTGGTTTCCCGTCTACCGCGTGCTCGCCGATCATGGCCCGCTCTCGGTAGGGGAGACCGCCAACGCCCTCGGCCTGACCCACGCCGCCGTAAGCCAGCACGCCAGCGCCTTGAAGAAGCGCGGCGTCGTCTCGAGCAGCAAGGACGAACGAGACGAGCGGCGGAACGTACTCTCCCTCAGCGAGGAGGGGAGAGCTCTCCTGCCTGTCCTGAGGCCAGTCTGGGAGGACATTGAGGAGGCTGCTCAAGAGCTCGTGGACTTCGCGGGGATCGACATTCTCGCCGCCCTCGACGGGATCGAGGACGCCCTCGCCGTGGAGAGCCTCTCCGAGAGAACCGAGCGCCTCTCCCGTCGGAGGCAGCTGGGCGAGGTCGAGATCCTCGAGTTCAGGCCGGATCTTCGCGACCACTTCAAGACCCTCAACCTCGAGTGGCTCGAAGCACAGTTCAGCGTCGAGCCCGTTGACGAGGAGGTCCTCTCCAATCCCGAGCGCGTGATCCTCGAGCCAGGCGGGTTCATCTTCTTCGCGCGCCTCGGAGAAGAAGTCGTCGGCACCTGCGCTCTGCTCAAGCAAGGGGATCGCTACGAGCTGATCAAGATGGCCGTGACCGAGCGCTTCAGAGGCCGGCAGGCTGGCAAGAAGCTGATGCTCCACGCCCTCGAGGTCGCGCGAGCTCAAGGCGCGAGAGCCGTCTACCTAGTGACCAACAGCAGCCTCACAGCAGCAATCTCGCTCTATCGGAAGGTCGGGTTTCGCGTCCTGCAGGCTGGGCCCCACCCCAAATACGAGCGAGGTGACCTGACCATGGAGCTGGACCTGGACTCGGGCTCGTGAGCGAGGTGTCCCTTCAGGACGTAGACCATTCGGCCGAGCCTCCGATCGAGTCTCCTGACGAGGCCCTCGTCGCCTCGCCGCCGCCGAGCGCGGGGGCCGAGTTTAGAGCGGGAGCCCTGCGAATCCTGCCCGTGCTCCTTGGTGTGGTGCCCTTTGGAACGGTGGCGGGGATCGCCGCGCGTGAAGCCGGGTTCTCCCTGGCGCAGTCCATGGGCCTCTCGCTCTTCGTGTTCGCCGGCGCCTCGCAGCTCGCGGCCTTGGAGCTGATCGCCAAAGGGACTCCGGCTGCCGTCGTCGTGCTGACCGCCTTGGTGATCAACCTCAGGCTCGCCGTCTACAGCGCGTCGCTGGCGAACTACATAGGGCACCTCCGCCTGCGCCTCAAGGCGCCCCTGGCCTACCTCCTCACGGATCAGGGCTTCTTGCTCTCGACCGCTCACTACGAGGAGCAAGGGTGCCATCAGGCGAGCCCCCACTTCTATCTGGGCGCCTCGCTCTGCATGTGGCTGACGTGGCAGATCAGCGCGACCCTGGGGGCCGTCCTGGGCGGTGACCTCCCGAACCTCCCCGACCTGGGGTTCGCGATTCCCCTGACCTTCCTAGCCCTCCTGATCCCAGCCCTGCGTGGCCGGCCGGCCGTGCTCGCTGCGATCAGCGCCGGCGGCGTCGCGTTGCTCGGGGCCTCCTGGCCTGCTGGCCTGGGGCTCGTGGCGGCCCTCGTGACCGGGGTCAGCGTTGGGGTCTTGGCGGAAGCCCGCACCTCACCAGGGGCCCCGCCTGAGGAGGCGGCGTGACGATCTGGATCATGATCGGCTCGATCGCCCTTGGGACCTACCTCCTGAGGCTCTCCTTCCTCGCGGTCAAGAAGCCTGCCTACCCGCCCCTCGTCGAGCGGGGCTTGGCTTACGTGCCCGTGGCGGTCCTAGCGGCCCTCGTCGCGCCGGCGATCCTGCTGGTCGAGGGAGAGCCCTCGCTGGGCTCGAACCCTCGGCTCCTGCCTGCAGTTCTGGCCTCTCTCGTGGCGTGGCGAACCAAGCACCTCGGACTCACGATCGGAAGCGGGCTCCTCTTGCTCTGGGCTTTCAACTGGGCAACGCACTAAGGGACTTTTGGCGAAACCTCAGGCGACCGAGCGCGTTGGAGGACTATCTATCTGAAGACTCGCTCGGGCTCAGCGCTCCGAGTACGCTCAAAGGCCGCACGGAGGTGCCCTGTGTCCCTATCTCGCTGGTTGCTCGTTCTCGCTCTCTCCTCGGCCAGCGTCGCTGTCGCCGACGACGCCCCGACCAGTCGGCCTGCTGAGCCGGCGAAGCCCGCTCAGCCGGCACCGGCCCCTGAGCCTGCTCCGGAGCCGGCACCTGAGCCTGGGGCCAAGAAGAAGCGCGGCAAGAAGGGCCAGGGCAGAGGCGGCTTCAACTTCCGCCAGCTCCGCGACGACCTCCAGCTGGATCCGGCCACCATGGCCACGATTCGAGAGCGCCTGGGAGAGATCAACACCGAGCGTCGCGCACGCATGAAGGAGCTCCGTCAGGCTGGGGCCGACAAGGCCGAGATGAAGAAGCTCGCCAAGGAATACCGCAAGCAGGCAGCAGCCAAGCTCAAAGACGTCCTCGGAAAGGACCGCTGGAAGACATGGCGCGAGAAGGAGAAGGCGCGCCGAGACGCCCGCCGAGGCGACCCAGGCGCCAAGGGCAAGAAGGGCCGGGCCAAGCGGGGCCAGAAGAACAAGCGGGGAGCTGTCTCGAAGGAGCAAGTCCTCAAGCAGCTCAAGCTGAGTGAGGAAGAGGCTGCCGTGATCAGCCCCCTGATCGACGGACTCCTCGAGACTCAAAAGCTCCTCGGCCAGGCCCAGGCGGAGCGCAAGAAGGCCTTCCAAGCGGCCGTCCTCGCCACCGACGACGACGAGGCCCTCGGGAAGCTCCTCGCGACGTATCGCAAGGAGAAGGCCGAGGACCAAAAGACGATCGCTAAGGCCCGCGAGACCTTCCGCGAGGTCCTCAGCCCCGGCCAAGAGGCCAAGGCCGTTGCCCTCGGCCTCCTCGACTGAAGTCCAAGGCAGCCCGACTTTCAGGGCCGACGCTGTCGAGACCAGGAGTGGTGCTCGTCCGGTCTAGGCCTCGTCTCCCAGCGCCGCGAGCACGAGGGGACGCAGGGCCAGGCGAGCCTCTGGGCTGAGCGCTGCCAGGACAGGCGAGAGCTTGACCGCGAGCGCGATCGCGCTGCCGCCCGCGCCCTCTGCCAGGCGGGAGGCCGCTTCAGCGGCGTTGGTCGCGTGGACGTAGATCCGAAAGCCCTCGGGGAGAGGGTCGGGCGCGAACTCCTTGGCGACCTCCCCTGTCTCGGCCGCGGCCTCGGCTTTGGCCTTGGCGGCGGCCAGGGCCCCAGCGTCACCCTCGGCGCGGTAGAGGCTCAGCCCCTCGTAGATCTCGCGGGGACCGTCCTCGTCGGGGAACCACTCGTCCCAGCGCTCGAGGAGGTGTCCCAATATGACGAGTCCTGCGCCCAGCACGGCGTCGGCGCCGCCCTTGCGTAGCTCGCGCAGCCAGCACTCGGGGTCTGACTGGTCGAACACTGGCGGGGGCTCGCCGCCGACGAGGGCTTGGGCCTCCGAGTCGCCGAAGTAGGCGCGGAGCTTGGTCAGGGCTGGCACCTCCTCAGCTGGCGGAGACGGCTCGAGATCTGCGAGGTGCGGCGCCGTGACCTTGGCCCAGGGCACGTCGTCGGGCTCGCCGTCCCCGTCGTAGTCGCCGTCCACGCCAGAGTCAGGAGCCCAGGGTGCCTCCTCGCCCGCTTCGTCTTCAGACGCTGGGAGGGGGTCCGTGGTCGCCTCGAGGGGCCGGAAGCTCGGCTTGGCGGCGTCGCGCAGCCACGATCTATGGGCGTGAACCCACTCCAGCTCGTGGGGTCCTTCGCCCCCGCTGCGCAGGAGCACCGACCACGAGCGGCCGCGCTCCTCGCCCGAGGCCGTGTAGGTCCACTCCTCGTAGAAGGCTTGAAAGAGGTCCGGGGCGACCTCGTAGCCCGTGAAGCCCTCGATCCAGACCGCGCGGAGCGGATCGTCGACGGATTCGTTGAAGCGGACCTGGAGCGCTAGGAGGAGCTTGCTGCCTTCGGTCAGGCCCTCTGAGTCCGCCAGACGAAACCCAGCAGCCCAGGAGCACTTGATCCGCTCCCAGGCCTCGGTGTTGTTCGTGACGTGGCCCCGGCACCAATCGAAGTGCGAGCGGTGGAGGTCCTCGACCTCGGCCTTGCTGCGATCGTAGAGACTCAACCGGCGCTCCTCGCGTTCGAGTTGACCTAGGACGGTAGTCCGGCGGCGCGACTCGAACCAGCCGCGGTCGTCGCGTTTCGGCCTAGGAGCCCGCGACCTCGGCGTTGAAGGCCTCGATCTGGGCGTCCCAAGCCGGAACCAGCTCGCGCAAGCCGCGCCAGAAGCTCTGGTCCTTGCGAGCCACGAAGTCCTCCAGCGACACGCCCTGCTGCTCGACCCAGGTGAAGTAGCCCAGGTTGAAGATCCGCTCGCGCTCGCGGTGGGTCATTTCGAGGACGTTCTCGGTGCTGGCCGCGGCCAGGTGCTGGCCCCAGACTTCGCCGGCGCTCGTCTCGTCGAAGCGACCGCCGAGGCGCTCCTTGAGGATCTTGGGGAGCTCGGTGCTGTAGAGGCTCATGTTGTCGGTCGCCACGGTGACCAGGGTCTGCTCGGGGCCCAGGTCGTAGTGCTTGGCGACCTTGATCGCGGCCAACACGTTGGCGATCCCCGAGAAGCCGAGGGCCTTGAGCGAGTCCACCACGTGCTGAGGGACGCCCCGACGCTCGACCAGATACTTGCGCCCGACCTCTGAGTCGAAGAGGTAGCCCAAGCTGTCAGTCGCCTCGTCCGAGACGGCGACCACGAGGTCCGTGTTGAAGGCGTTGTGGACATAGGGAATGTGCTTGTCGCCGATCCCCTGAATGTTGTGCTCGCCGAACCCGTTCTTGAGCAGGGTCGGGCACTCCAGGGCCTCGACCGCCACGATCTTGGCGCCGTGTGTCTCCTTGAGACGATCTCCCGCCGCGATGGTCCCGGCGCTGCCCGTGGCCGAGGTGAAGGCGAAGAGCTCTTGGCCGGGGTTGCTCGCGGCGAAGTCGTCGAAGACGTGGCCGAGGGCCTTCCCCGTCAGGGTGTAGTGGGCGAGGGTGTTTCCGAACTCACAGAACTGATTGAAGATCACGTTTTGGGGGTCTTGGTCGAGCTCGGCGCACTTGTCGTAGATCTCCTTGACGTTGCTCTCGCTGCCCGGCGTGCGGACCACGTCGCTCTCGTCGAGGACCCACTTGGCGAGCCAGTCGAAGCGCTCTTGACTCATGTTCTCGGGCAGGATCGCGACGCCGCGGCAGCCCATGATCCGCGAGACGGCGACGCCGCCGCGGCAGTAGTTGCCGGTCGAGGGCCAGAGCGCCTTGTGGGCGGTGGGGTCGAACTGGCCGGTCACGAGGCGCGGCGCCAAGCAGCCGTAGGCCGCCAAGACCTTGTGGGCCGTGATCATGGGGAAGCGCTCGCCCAGGGCCACCAAGATCGGAGCCTTGACGCCGGTCAGGGCCTCGGGGAGGACCACGTAGCCAGGCGTCGAGTCGATCCCGCGCCGGTCGGCGGCGTTGTACCAGTGGACCCGGTAGAGGTTGAGGGGGTCCGCAGCGTCGGGGTCCGTGTCAGCCAGGCGGGCCCGGACGTCCTCGGGGATCAGGCTGGGGTCCTCGAGCTGAGCGAAGGTCGGGAGGGTGACCTTGCGCTCGCGGAGGTGGGCGATCGCGCGGGCGCGGACCTCGCTGTCGACGACCTCTTTTGCCAAGCCGAGTTGAGCCATTTGGGTGCTCCTTGTGGGCGCGGGCCCAGTGGGGGCGGCCGCGTGGCGCGTAGTAGACCAAAGGCTCGCGGCCACGGGAACGACGAGGCCCGCGGCCAATCCTCTCGGCTGGAAGCCGAAGGCTCCTCACTCCTCCTGCCCTTGCTCCTCCGTGGGCGCCTCGAGGGCGCCGGAAGGCCGCCTCGGGCTGGGCCCGAACTGTTCGGCGACACCAAACACGATCGTCCAGGAGATCGAGAGGGCGAACACGCCCAAGACGAAGAGGCCAAGGTTTGGCAGGAGAGGGGGCGTGAAGGCCTGCGACTTGGAAGGGAGGAAGGAGACGCCGAGCAGGATCAGCAGGCTTGGCGAGGGCACGACCAGAAGCGCCCGGAGGTGACGTCGTCCCGGGGCGAACCCATAGGTCGCGAGCGCCGCGGCTGCTGCGACCGCGAACAGAAACGCTAGGTCCTGATGGAAGAAGTGGATCCGGAACAGGTTGCCGACCTGCACCAGAGTCTCGCGCCAGCCCTCGGCTGGGTCCCCCGCGACCAAGAAGGCGCTGGAGTAGTGGTACTGCGCGACCACTGCGAGGCCACAGATCGGGGCCAGGCAGCCAAGCGCGATCAACTGGGCCAAGACTCCGGACGCGGTCTCAGGTGAGGGGCGCGTGACCGCAGCCAATCCCACGAGGCAGAGGGCCCCACTCAGGATGGGGACAAGTCCTGGGAGGACGCTGTGTCCGTCATACGCCAGGGCACCCATGATGAGGGCCGCCAACGCGAGCGTGCCGAGCGCGCGACGGCCTCCCCGACGGAGCGCCCGGGGGAGGGATTCAGCGGGGTGGGGCCTCGGGGTTGGCTCGGGAGCGGGGGTCGGGGTCTCGGCAGACACCTACTGAAGGCCGAGCTGGGTCCTGAACGCTTCCATTTTGGGGATGTAGCTCTTGAGACCGATGGCGGCGGCGCGTTCGGCCACGATCAGGGCCTTCTCGATCTCGCCCTCCTCCTCGAGGTGAATCAGGAGGTGCTTGAAGCTGGCGAAGGTCAGGCGGATCTTCTCGCCCGGGTTCTCCTTCATGCGCTTGCGGACGGCCTTCACGATCCGGGGGGCAATGTCGATGTCCTCGGCGCACGACTGGAGGAAGCGCTTGAGGGCCGGCGCCGAGCGGTGGCGGCGGCAGTAGGTCCACTCCACGATCTCGCCCAGGAGTTGGTGACGGGCGATGATGTCCTCGCCCACGGCGTCCATGTCCTCCTCGTAGTCGGCGAGCTTGAGCGCGATCGAGTCCTCAGTCACACCGCTTTCGTCGGGCTCCCAGTAGCCGTCGGCTATGGCGCTCTCGTCCTCGGTCGCTTGAAAGTAGCTCTCGAACTGGCTGTCCTCGTGGATCTCGGTCACCGCGGCGTACTTGCCGCTCGGAGGAAGCGGGATTCCGGCGTCCTTGAGGGCGGTCTTGGCCGCCCGGTAGATGTTCTCGTAGAAGGCCGCGTGCTCTTTAGCGACCTTCTCGTCCCGGAACACGTCCATGCCGGACAGCAGGTTCTCTTGGCCGCACACGCAACGCAGCTTGACGTGGTCGTGGGGCGGCCGGAAGCACACCGGGAAGGTCTGGCGACAGAGCCTGCAGTAGAGCCAGAGCTCCTGCTCGACCCGTAGCTCGTAGTCTTGGACGAAGCCCTCGTCTGAGATGTTGCCCACGCTGCTCGAGGCCTCCCTGGCTAGCCTGCGGCGGGGGTGGCCCAGTCCGCCAGGCCCTTGGAGATAGACGTCAGGATCCCGAGCAGCTCGGCTCGATCCGCGCCGTGATAACCCTCGATCTCGCCGCGCACACGAGCGTGCTCACGCTCGATCCGAGCCCGAATCGAGATCGCCTTGTCCGGAGGTAGGCGGCTCCGCTGCGCACCCGAGAAGCTGTTGGCGTAGCGCAGGAGGCGCGTCAGGGACTCGCGGAGCTCTGCCCCGCTTGGGCCGGGGGGGCTGGCCGCGGCCTCGGCCGCGAGGGTTTGCTCTTCAGCGTCCGCGGCGGCTTCGGCTTCGGCGGCGGCAGCTTTGGCTTCCGCTGCGGCGGCCTCGGCCTCTGCAGCTTGCTCGGCTTGGGCAGCTTGATCGGCATCAGCCTCGGCCTGCTCGGCTTCAGCCTCGGCCTGCTCGACTTCGATCGCTGGCCCGGACTCCTCGGCACCCTCGTCCTCACTGGACGCGTCGTCGTCGGGAGGGACGGGGGCGCCTTCAACGCTCTCGCCCTCGAGAGCCTCGAGGGCTTCGTCCTCAGCGCTGTCGTCCTCGTCGTCGAGGTCGGCCTCTTCTTCCGGCTCGTCCAGCGCAGGCTGAACGTCGCTTAGCTCACGCCCCTCCTGGTCGGCGTTCAGTCGCGAGCGCGCGCCCGAGCTCATGAGCGGGGCCTTGGCCTGAGAGGCGGCGAAGTCGCCGTCGATCTGGAGGCTGGCGGTCTCGCCGTTGGGGAAGGTGATCTCGACCTGAAAGGGGAAGCCCTCGACGGGCTCGACGCGGAGATAGGGCTTGTCGTCGCGGAGGAAGAGGGTCTGAGTCTCTGGGTCCCCGACGGCCGCCTCGTCCCAGTCAATGGGCTGGCTGAGGTCCGAGGGGCCGAAGCGCGTCCACTTCGACTCGCGCCCGACCTCGAAGGCGAGCTCGATCTCGAGCGCGGTCGGGACGATCCGGATCATGCGCTGGGGCTTGAAGAGCTGAGCTCGGCCCTGAGCGCTCAGGAAGGCCTGGATCGAGTAGCTCGGCGAGAGGAGCGGGTCGCTGCTCTCGATGATCTCGATCACCTCCAAGACGCCAATCGCGGGGTCGTCGGTGGCCCGAATTCGACCCCACTCCAGGGGCTTGAACTCGAACTGAACCCGCTCGAGGGCGACCGGCTTGCGGTCCTCGGGCGCCAAGAACTCGTGCTCGACGCGCACGCGCGTCGTGCTCCCGACCTCCATTAGGGGAGGTCCGTCGAGAAAATCGATCTCCAAGTGCATGGGGCGTCTCCCGCAAGAAGGGCTGGAGTATACCGACGTCCTGAGGACTCAGCGCCTTGAGTGGGGCACGGGCACCCCTTAGCGCTGGGTTTGGAACGCCTGGCCGCCTGGGATCCGAGTAAGCTCGCGCCCTGACAGGAGCGAAGCCTCGTGAGCGACAGCCCGGCCGTGATCCAAGCCACGAACCCAGCCACCGGCGCCGACCTGGGCGAGATCCCCGTCGTGACCCGCGCCCAGCTCGGTGACGCCATGCGTCGAGCCCGCGAGGCCCAGCGCGACTGGGGCTCCCGCCCGGTCGCTCAGCGGGTCCGCGTCCTTCGTCCGGTCCTGGACCTCCTCGTGCAGCGCCGCGACGACCTCGCGAGCGCGATCTCCAACGAGACCGGCAAGCCGCGCTTCGAGGCCCTGACGACCGAGGTCATGAGCTGCCTCGAGTTGACCGACTACTACCTCCGCAACGCCGAGGAGCTCCTGGCGTCGAAGAAGCTCCAGCACCGCCTCCTCAAGACGACCCAGAGCACCATCGTCCGCGAGCCCTGGGGCGTGATCGGCCTGATCACCCCTTGGAACTACCCCTTTTTCATGACGGCTGGGATCGGGATCTCGGCCCTCTTCGCCGGGAACGCGGTGATCAACAAGCCCAGCGAGTTCACGCCCATGGTCGGGCTCCAGGTCGAGCGCCTGTTCCGCGACGCCGGCGTCCCCCCAGCTCTCTATCAGTGCCTGCCCGGATACGGCGACCTCGGCGCGGCCTTGATCGAGGCCGGCTGCGACAAGATCAGCTTCACCGGATCCGTCCGCACGGGACGAAAAGTCGGCGCGGCCTGCGGCGAGCGCCTGATCCCGGTCAGCCTCGAGCTGGGCGGCAAGGACCCCGCCATCGTGCTCGAAGACGCCGACCTCGAGCGCGCGGTCCGCTCCCTGACCTGGGGCGCCTTCACCAACAGCGGCCAGGTGTGCTCGTCCATCGAGCGGATCTACGTTCAGAAGGAGATCGCGCAGCCCTTCACCCAGCGCTTCGTCGAGGAGACCCGCGCTCTGCGTCAAGGGCCCGATCACACCCACGAGGTGGACCTCGGGAGCATGGCCAACAAGATGCAGTTCGAGGTCGTCAAGCGACAGATCGAGGAGGCCCGCGAGCGCGGGGCCCGGATCCTGGTCGGCGGCGAGACCAAGGAAGGAACCGGCGACAAGTCCGGCTACTTCGTGGCTCCGACCGTGATCAGCGGCGTGGACGGCGACTTCCTCGTCCAGAGCGAGGAGACCTTCGGGCCCGTGGTCACGATCGTGGCCGTGGACGACGCCGACGAGGGCGTCCGCCTCGCCAACGACTCTCCCTACGGGCTGACGGCCTCGGTCTGGACCCAAGACGATCGCGAGGCTGACCGAATCGCGCGCAACCTGCACGCGGGCTCGGTCTTCATTAACGACGCCCTGATCCCCTCAGGTGCTGGCGAGTCCCCCTGGGGCGGCGTCAAGGAGTCGGGCTTCGGCAAGACCCGCGGGGCCGAGGGCTTGCTCAACATGACCCGGACCAAGCACGTCGCCCGCGACCGCTTCGGCCTCCGCGACGCGCCGGTCTGGTTCCCCTACACCGCGGAGAAATACCGGACCTTCAGCGACCTGATCCCGGTCCTCTTCGGGAGCAGCGCCAGCAAGCGCGTCCGGGCTGGCGTTCGCGGGATCAAGAACTTCATCACCGGGTAGCTCGGGCGATGACGGTTCGAGTTGGGCCGGCCAAGACCCCGACCCGCTGCCCCCTCTGTCGCGAAGAGCTGGGCGAGCTGGCCGTGGGACGCTGCCACTCCTGCGCCACGACCTTTCACCAAGAGTGCCTCGAGGAAATGGGCGGCTGCCCGACCGCGGGCTGCGCTCAGCGCGGCCTGGTCCCCCTCGACGTTCAGCGACCCAGCCACTGCCCGGCCTGCGGCGAGCCCGTCCCGCGCGACAGCTACGACTGCATTTGCGGCGGCCGCTACCACTTGGAGTGCGCCGTCGAGGGCTGCATTCGTCCGGCCTGCCGCCTGGTCGGCCTCCCCCTCGGCGGGCGCAAGCGACCGATCGATTGGCGGAAGGGGATCTACCGCGGCTCCCTAGTGACCGTGCTGGCCGCCGTCGTCTACATCCTCTACGCGCTCCTGGCCGGCGACGACCCGACCGCCGAGCTCTCGGCGACCCAGCTCGGGATCGCGGGAATGGTCCTGATCGTGGCGGCCTTCGCGGCCGTCGAGACCGGTCGGGGGTAATGAAGCTCCTCGTATTCGACACCTGGCTAGAGGCCCCCGTGATCTGCGGCTCCGGCCTCGGGAGCAGCCTCCTCAAGCTGCCGGCCTACGTGGACGCGCGCGCCGCAGGCCACAGTGTCCACGTCCTGACCTCGCCCCCGAAGGCAGAGCTCTTGGCACACGCTGCCGTCGTGGAGCGCTGCTTCGGCGAGCCCGACTCCCTGTCCTTCGAGGACTACGATCGCCTGATCCCCTTCGGCGTCTCCGTCCCAGAGCTCCTTCGCGAGGACTCTAGGCTTCGCGTCGATCCCCGAGCTGAGACCCAGCTCAAGGCCGACTACGACCAGGTCTCCCACGTCCGATTCTGGCGCGACCTCCTGGCCAGCGCCCTCGGCTGGGCCCGACCAAGGACGCCTGCAGAGATGTCCCTCGCCCCCTCGAAGGCAGGCCTGGGGTGGGCAGAGGCGAAGCTCCCGAAGGGGCGGCCGCTGATCACACTCTCGCTCTCAGCCCTGACCAACCTCAAGCGCTACACGCGTTGGGGAGAGGTCGTCTCCGCCCTGCAAGTCCTCCTCCCACACGTCCAGCTCGTGTTGGTCGGCCAGGAGGCGCCTCCGCCAGAGATCTCGGGCAGGTGCCTCGACTTGACCAAGCGAACGACCCTAGAGCAGCTCACGGCGGTCGTCGCCCTGAGCGCGGTCGTGGTCGGGACCGACGGCTTGGTCACCAACCTGGCCGTCGCCTGTGGACGTCCGACCCTGGCGCTCTTCACCGTGATCCAACCCGAGTTCGTGATCGACCCCGCCCTCGAGCTGAGGGCACCAGTCCAGAGCCTCGTCCAGCCGGGCTGTCCGCTCCAACCCTGCTATCCGCGGCTAGGGAACTACCGGAGCGCGAGCTGCCCCCTCGACCCGAACTTGGGCCCTGACGCCCCTCCCCGCTGCGCAGAGTTCGACGCCGAGCGAATCGCCGCCGCCGTGGTCCAAATGTCTTCTGTGGACGTCAGCGCGGGCTAGAGGACTCCAGCAGCGCGCGAAGTTCTTGGTCCAGCTCTTCGATCCAGACTCGGTCCTGCTCTCGCTCAGTCGCCCACGGCCGCTCCTGGAGGACCTGACGCAAGGCCCCCCGGCCCCCGTCTCCTTCCCTGCTCCAGCGTAGGCGGGCTGCCCAGACATCTCGGTAGACCTTCTTGAGGGTCTCGCGCTTGCACTGGGTGTTGACCTTTGGAATTGAGAAGCCGCCTTGGAGGAGCGCGAGGGCCTGGCTGTATCTCCCGCGCAACCACGACTGACGGGCGCGCTGAACGAGGCCATAGATCAGGAGGTTGCCGCGGGTGGGGTTGTTCTCGGGAGCAGCCTCGTAGGCAGCCTCGTAGGCCGCCGTGGCTGACTTTGCGCGGTCTATGCGGGCGTCTCGGGCCAGGCCCTTGATGTTCGAGGCGTGAGAGTAGACCCGCGCCAGGCACGTGTAAGGCACCAAATCGCCGGGTCTGCACATGCGCTCGAGCTTGGCGACGGTCTTCTCGAAGCGCTGATGCAGGTCGGCGCTGGCGCGATCGAGCATGAAGAGCGAGGAGAACTGAAGCTCGATCGCGCGCGCGAGCCGCTGCTGGGCCGGAGTCCCAGACTGCGCGCCTGGCGCCAAGCGAGCTTCTGCGATCTCGGCCGCCTCCTCGGCCAGACGCCAGCGCTTGGCCCGAGTGTGGGCCTCCGCGCGCTCGACATACGCGCTCCCTTGCTCGAAGCGCAGCTCTAGGTCCTGGGCTCCTACTCTCGCCTTGGGAGCTGCCTCCATGGCGGCGATCGCGCGCTCGAGCGCGCGCTCCCACTCGAGGCCCGAGAGGCTGCGGCGGAGGTGAATCCGCAGCGCTTGGCCGATATCGATCGCGCGCTCGGCGGTCGGAGACTGGGCTTGGAGTCGACAGCGAAGGTCGAGGAGCTCAGCCGCCCGCGCTCGCGGCTTAGCCTCGAGTGCGAGCACGCCCAGCGAGAGCAGCTCCTCGTCGTGGGGGTGAGCCTCCAGGGCCGGCTTGATCAGCCTCCAGGCCTGCTCGTCATTGCCGACGAAGAGGTGCTTCTTGATCAGCGAGCGCGTGTCTGAGGGAAGGGAGGCGGACGAGCGCGTCTCAGCCGGTGTGGCCGGCGCGTCGCCCAGAGCAGGCGCGACCGAAGTCGTTTTCGAGGGCTCGGCTCTGGCCTCGGCTCTGGCCTCGGGCGGGAGCTCGGGGCTCTGTGTGGCGGCAGGCCGCGGCGCCGGCTCGAGAGGTCGCGCAAAACGTCCGTCCACGACGAGGGCGAGCACGACGAGGGCGAGCGCGACGAGCGCTGCGGCACCCGTGGCCCAAGGAGCCCAGCCTCGGGGAGAGACCCCGCCAGTCATGCTCTGGTGTAGGTCAGCGAGGAAGGCCCCAGCGTCAGGGGGGCGCTCGGGAGGTCGCTTGCCCAGGCTGCGGAGGCAGAGCGTAGCGAGGGGGGCAGGAATGTCCGGTCGGCGCACGCGGGGATCTGGCGGCGCTCCCTCCAGGAGCTCCACCAGCGCTGCCACCAGGCCGCCTGCGAGCTCGAGGGGCGGGTAGCCCGTGAGCATGAAGTAGAGGGTGGCCCCGAGGGCGTAGACGTCGGTCGCGCTGCTGACCTCGCCGAAGCGAGCGTCCGCCTGCTCGGGCGCCATGTAGCTCGGGGTGCCCAGGACCTCGCCCGTGGCGGTCAGGCGCTGCCCGAGCTCGCCCCCGCCGCTCCCGACTTCGCGCACGAGGCCGAAGTCCACCAGGACGGCTCCTCGCCCAGCCAGGACCACGTTCTGCGGCTTGAGGTCTCGGTGCACGATCCCCTGCGAGTGGCAGTGGCTGAGGGCGCTCGCGATCTCGCCTAGAACCTCGACCGCTTCCTCGGGCGAGAGGGGCCCGCCTCGCTGGACTCGCTCGTAGAGGGTCTCCCCCTCGATCCACTCCATGACGAGATAGGGCTTGCGACCTTCACGACCGTAGTCGTGCACGCGAACCACGTTGGGGTGCTGCAGGCGCGCCAGGCCGAGGGCCTCGCGCTCGAAGCGGGCCAGGCTCTCGGGCTCGAGGTCGAGGAGGAGCTTGAGCGCGACTTGGGCCCCATCTGAACGGAGCGCACGGAACACAGCTCCTTGCCCCCCCCGGGCGACCTCGCCCAAGAGCCGATATTCGCCAACGAAGGTGTTGGGTGTCCCGCTCATTCACCTGGGGTGTACGTTTTGGCCCTCAGGCGAGCAAGCGCGCTTGAAGCCTGCCTGGAAGCGGGCCCAAGGAGCGCGGCGCCCAGCCCAGGTGTGCGCTGCCCGCCTCGCCGCGCTTTCCCTCGAATCCCCACTCGAGATCGCCGGTCCAAGGGAGGTCGGCGCCGCGCTTGCGCCTTTAGCAGCGCCTCCCTAGGATCCGCCACTCTCCCTCACAAAGGCCTCATGTACAAGCTCTTCCTCACCTGGCGCTACCTAACTCGGCGGATCCTCTCGCTGGTCGCGGTCGTGATCCTGATGCTCGCGGTCGCGGTCCTCGTCGTCGCCCCCTCGATCATGTCTGGATTCCAGTCGGAGTTTCACAAGCGCTTGCGCGGGAACCTCTCCGACCTCGTCTACTACGGCTCGATCCCCTACTCGGTCGCAGACGACGTCCGGATCAAGGACACCATCGAGTCCTATCCGAACGTGATCGCGGCGGCGCCCTACCTCGAGAACCCGGCCATCGACAAGCACCTCAAGAAGGTCGACTACTGCTTCTTGCGCGGGATCGTCCCCGAGCAGGAGGAGAAGGTCACCGAGCTGCGCAGCAAGTTCATTTCGGAGGCCGAGAAGTACCGACTCCTGGAGGACTACCGCCTCCGGCGCGCGGACGAGCAGGCCGAGATCGACGAGATCTGCGCGGAGCTCGAGCAGGAGCCCAACGTCCCTCGGATCTACGAACAGCTCGTGAAGGGACACCCCGACGAGCCTGAGATCAGCACCTGCGTGGTCGGGATCTACTACCTCAAGCGCTGGAAGCTCGACATAGGCGACCACGTCCGCCTGACCACAGCCAGCGACGAGGGCGAGGTCGAGCAAGACCGCGAGTTCCGAATCGTGGGCGTCTACCGCTCAGGTCAGCACGAGTTCGACCGACGCGTGATCGTGATGTCTCTTTCGTCCATGCAGGACTTCGTCAAGGTCCCGGGGCGAGTCACGGGCTGGTCGATCAAGCTCAAGGACTTCGACAAGGCTGAGCAGACCAAGCACCGCATGATCGAGGAGATCAAATACGGCTCGCTGCGCAAGATCGCGCTCCGCGACGAGGCGACGGGCTTCTTCATTCAGACCTGGGAGGAGCGGAACCAGAACCTCCTCAAGGCGGTCGCTATGGAGAAGCTCCTGATCAAGCTGATGACGGTCTTGATCGTCCTGGCGGCCTCGGCCTCGATCTTCTTGGTCCTCTTCATGACGGTCCACAGCAAGGTCCGTGAGCTGGGGATCCTGCGCGCGATAGGCGCCAGCCGAATGGGAGTCCTCTCGCTCTTCGTCGGCCAGGGCTTCCTGATCGCCTTCGTGGCCATGACCCTGGGCTTGATCCTGGGCTACTACTTCGCCATGAACATCAACGAGATCGCGGCCTTCCAGTTCCGCTACACGGGCTGGCACCCCTTCCCGCCCGAGGTCTATCACCTCGACCGGATCCCGATCAAGTTCTCCCTCGAGGACAACCTCTCGAACTTCGCGATCACCCTCGCCATCGGATCGATCGCGGCCGTGATCCCCGGCACCATGGCGGCCCTCAAGCCCCCCCTCAAGGCGATCCGTTATGACTGACGCCAAGCGCCCCCTGATTCGGGTCCGCGGCCTGGTCAAGACCTATCCCAAGCAGCGGGTCGACTCCTCGATCTTCGCGCGGGCGGTCAACGCGGTCTGGGGCTGGACTGGAGCCTTGGACACCTGGGCTCCGCTCAACGAGGGCCTGCCCGTCCTGCGCGACATAGACCTCGAGGTCTACCCCGACGAGACCCTCGTGATCCTCGGGCAGTCTGGCGCCGGCAAGTCGACGCTGCTCCACCTGATGGGCGCCCTCGACCGCCCCAACGAGGGCTCGATCCTCTACGAGGACCAAGACCTGGGCCGAATCTCGGGAGGCGCGCTGGATCGCTGGCGCAACTCGACCGTGGGCTACGTGTTCCAGTTCTATCACCTCTTTCCAGACCTCAACGCGCTCGAGAACGTGCTCCTGCCCGCCAGCGTGGCCTACTCCGTGCCGGCCTACCTCAGCCGCAAGGACGAGCTCCACGCCCGCGCCAATGAGCTCTTGCAGCAGGTCGGTCTGGCGGATCGCGCCCACCACCGCCCCAGCCAGCTCTCGGGCGGCGAGCAGCAGCGAGTCGCCATCGCGCGCGCCCTCCTCCTCCGACCCCGACTCGTTCTCTTCGACGAGCCGACGGGAAACCTCGACCGGGCCACCGGGAGCGCGATCCTCGATCTGCTCTGGAAGCTCAAGGAGGAGCAGGGTCAGACCTACGTGATCGTGACCCATGACGAGCGCCTAGCCGAGAAGGCCGATCGCGTGGTGCGAATGCTCGACGGGCGGATCATTTCGGTCGAGCCAGGCGGCAAGAGCAAGACAGAGTCGCCAGCGCAGGCGGACCCCTCCCCGGTGGCTCCTGGGATCGGCGAACCTGTGGCGGAGGCTGCCGCGCCGGAGGCAGAGCCGACGGTGAGCGCACCCGGAACCGACGCCTAGGCCGCCTGCGGCTGAGCCGGGTCCGCACGGCCATGCCAAGGGTCGACTGGACCGAGAGCGGCGCCCTCGAGGGGGGCAACCTGGGGGCTCAACCTTTGGAGGGGCTTGAGGTAGACTTGGCGGCCTTCCAGGGGAGCGAAATGCCAATCCTGCGGATCAAGAACGGACCCCAGCGGGGCCTCGAAGTCGACCTCAAGGACGACAACCTCGTCATCGGTCGCGACGAGCTGCCCGGCGGCCTCCAGATCCTCGATCAAGGGATCTCCCGGCGGCACGCCGAGATCTTCCGGATTGGCGAGATGTACTTCCTCCGCGACCTCGGGAGCCGGAACGGGAGCTTCGTCAACGAGGAGCGGATCACCGAGGAGCTCCTCCGCTTCGGCGACGAGGTCAAGATCGGCTCGACCGTCGCGACCTTCGAGGACCGGCGCCCCTCGGGGCGGAACCTGCCCAAGCCGACCCCCAGCGACCTCGACCAGATCTCGGCCACGACCACGATCCGGCTCGACCTCCTAGGCGACGACCTCGCCGCCGACCCGGCGACCGAGGGGCACGAGTCCCGCGACCTCCAGGTCCTCTACAAGGTCGCCAAGACCATCGCCAGCGAGCGCGACATAAAGGGCCTGGCCCGCAAGGTCGTCAAGCTGGCAGCCACGGCCGTCGGCGCGGCTCAGGGCTACATGTTCATCAAGCACCCCGATCGCGGGGAGCTGACCCTGGCGGCCTCTTGGGACAAGGAGCGGAGCGGCAAGGAGCCGCCTATGGTCTCCCGCGCGATCATCAAGCGCGTCCTCAAGTTCAACCGCGGCGTCCTGACCAGCGACGCGTCCACCGACGACAGGTTCAAGAACCGCGGCTCGGTGGTCATGAAGGGGATCCGCTCAGTGATCTGCGCCCCCCTCGTCGCCATGGACCAGATCTGCGGCGTGCTCTACCTCACGACAGCCCAGGTCAGCCAGGTCTTTACGACCGAGCACCTCGAGCTCGTGACGACCGTGGGGATCCAGGCCGGCATGGCTGTCCAGGGGATCACGCTCTCGCTGGCCCAAGAGAAGAACTACCTCGAGCTGGTCTCGGCCCTGGTCCGGGCCATCGAGGTCCGAGACCCGATCTCGCGCGGTCACTCCGAGCGCGTCGCGACCTACTGCGCGGGGATCGCCCAGGCCCTCGGCCTCTCGCGAGCCCGGAACCGTCGCGTCCAGCTGGCGGCCCTCCTCCACAACATTGGGCTCCTCTTCATGGACGAGCAAGAGGGCGGCGCCGCCCTGACCGAGGAGATCGACGAGCGCCGGATCGAGTTGGCCTGCGAGCTCCTGGAGAAGATCCAGGGCATGAGCTTCCTGGTCCCGGCCGTGCGTCACCACCGCGAGCGCTGGGACGGCGAGGGCTACCCCGATCAGCTCAAGGGCGAGGACATTCCCCTCGAGGCTCGGATCATCTCGGTCGCCAACGACTTCGACCTCCTGATCGAGGAGGCCGCGCGCGACGGCGACGACATGGCCACGGCCGAGGTCGTCTCGCGCCTGACCACCATTGACCCTGCGGCCTACGACCCCGAGATCCTCGAGGCGCTCCTGACGGCCCACCGCGAAGGCTGGCTCTACAAGCCCCAAGAGCGGGTCAAGGTCAACTAGACCTCGGCTGCCTGAGTCCACCTGAAATGAACACCCTCCGCTTCGAGATCCGGGCCTACGCCTCGGAGTTCATTGGCACCTTCGCCCTCGTGTTCGCAGGGACCTGCGCCATCGTCGCCAACGACCACAGCGGCGGCGCGATCACCCACGTCGGGATCTCGCTGACCTTCGGGCTCACGGTCCTGGCCATGATCTTCGCCCTCGGCGACGTCTCTGGGGCGCACCTCAATCCGGCCGTCAGCCTCGGCTTCTTCGCCGCGCGCCGCCTCCCCGGCGCCAAGGCCGCGGGCTACGTCCTGAGCCAGACCGCCGGGGCCTTCGCCGCGAGCGGACTCCTGCGTTGGCTCTTCCCGAGCCACGAGACCCTCGGCGCGACCCTCCCCAGCATTGGCGTCCCCCAAGCCTTCGTGCTCGAGGTGATCCTGACCTGCGTGCTGATGCTGGTGATCCTGGCCGTCTCGACGGGCTCCAAGGAGAAGGGCATGTTCGCTGGGATCGCCGTCGGCGCCGTCGTGGCCCTCGAGGCGCTCTTCGCGGGGCCCGTGACCGGAGCCTCCATGAACCCGGCCCGCTCGCTGGCCCCAGCCCTCGTCTCGGGCCAGCTCGGCTCCCTCTGGATCTACCTCGTGGCGCCGGCGGTCGGTGCCCTGATCGCCGTCCCTCTCTGCTGGTGCACCCAGGCTCCCGGCTGCTGTCCTCCCGCGACGGAAGGCGAGCCGGCCTAGCTTCGTGGCGAAGAAGAAGACGGCCAAGAAGAAGACGGCCAAGAAGAAGACGGCCAAGAAGAAGACGGCCAAGAAGAGGACGGCCAAGAAGAAGAGCGATCCCCCACCGGAGCACGTCGACGACGAGCTCTACTGGGACCTCGCCCCCGAGTTCCTCGTCCGTGACGACGTCGACGAGGGCACGATCATGGGCTTCCCTTGCCTGCGCGTCCGCGGCGAGTTCTTCGCGACCTCGCACCACCGAAGGGGCGACCTCTTGATCAAGATCCCCGCCAAACGGGTCGACGCGTTGATCGACGCCGGCCTCGGCGAGTCCTTCGCGCCGGCCGGCCGCCCCTTCAAGGAGTGGGTCACCCTCGCGACCCGCGACGAAGACCTCTGGCGCGGGCTCCTCGAGGAGGCCTACGTCTTCGCTCAGAGCTGAGCGAGCGCGTCCAGTCGAGCCAAGACTCTGGGCAGGACGTCCGTCCACGACCCCGTGAAGGGCTCCGAGTGCGCGTCGACATAGAGCGCGCAACCCACCTTTCGTTCGTCAACGACCTCAACAGGGAGCCCTTGCTCCTCTAGCCAGGCTCGCGCTCGCGCTCTCCGCTCAGCTCCTCCTTCCCCGTCGGGGCGATAGTTGCCTAGGGTCACAACTCGCTTGAGGCCCAGCTCAGCGAGGGCCTCTAGAGCCCCAACCGCTCCAGTCACCGCCTCGCCGTCCTCCGCTTGCAACGCCCCGACGAGCGCGAATCCAATCCGTGCGCCGGAAGCCTTGCCGAAGCGTCCGCGAACTTCGTCCAGGAGGTCCTCCCAACCCCTCAGGCGCCAAGCCTTGTCGTCGAGGTAGAGGTCCGCTTCAGGGACCTCCTCGCAGAGCTCAGAGATCGGAAACGCGTGCCGATCGAGGAGGTGCTTGATTCGCATCGCGCGACCCGAACCTGCCCAGACAGGGTCAAGGCGAGCCGTCGCTGCGACGAGCTTCACACCTCGGTCGACCAAGACCTCGCATGCCGCAACTGCCCCCGGCAGGGGCTCGTCTCCTCGGCCCAGAATCGTGTCGTCGAGGTCCAAGCAGATCCGCAGCTTCTCTTGCGGTCGCCGTCGCCGAAGCCCTAGGGCTGGCGCCGCCTCAAGGAGCGGCAGGGCAGCCAGGTTCAAGCTCAGAAGAGCCGTCGACACCTGTGGCATGTCGCGAAGTCGCTCGGCCGCCACCTCGACATCTAGCCAGGCCCTCCTTCGCAAGGCGCGACCAGGGAAGCTCTGAACCTCACGCGCGACGTGCAACAGGAACACGGGTTCGGGCGGGCGCCCACGCCGCAGGGAAGCCTCCACCCAAGGCCCCTGCGACAGCACACCGCGCACGCCTGCCGTCTCGTAGGCGAACGAGGCGACCTCAGCCGGGCTCGAAACGCGCCCGCTCAAGAGCCCCCACCTTCCGTCGAGTCGCGAGGTGGCGATCAAGACCTCGAATCGTCCAGCCCGAACTCGGCAAGGCAAAACGCCCACGCGCTGCGGATTCTCCACCGGACACTCCAAGTGCTCATCCTCTTGACGCTCCTGGGCCCAAGAGGGTTCGTCCGGGCTCGAGAGATCCTGCCGCCAGCTCCGCTGGCCCGCGATATCCTGCCCCTCCCAGGAGGTCAGGCCATGATCGAGTCCAGCACCAGAGACGGGATCGCGACCGTCACCCTCACGACCAAGACGATGCCGCCGGCCTTCTTCCCCGCCTGTCGAGCGGTGTTCGAAGGTCTGGCCCGCGAGGAGGGCCTGCGCTGCGTCGTGGTCCGCTCGAGCGAGGACTGCTTCAGCTATGGGCTCGACCTCCCGGCGACCTTCAGCGAGCTGGGCCCCCTCTTCAGCGGGGGCGGGGCTGAGACCCGCGGCAAGCTCCTGGCGACGATCCGGGACTGGCAGGAGTCGGTGACGGCGATCGCGCGCTGCCCCGTGCCCGTGATCGCGGCCGTTCACAGCTGGTGCGTGGGGGGCGGCCTCGACCTGATCAGCGCCTGCGACGTCCGCCTGGCCGCGGCCGACACGACCTTCTCGGTCCGCGAGGCCAAGGTCGCCATCGTGGCCGACCTCGGCAGCCTCCAGCGCCTGCCCGCAATCATTGGCCCAGCCCAGACTCGAGAGCTGGCCTACAGCGGCAAGGACATTGACGCTCAGCGCGCCCTGGCGATTGGCCTCGTGAACACGGTCCACGAGACGCCTGAGGCGACCCTCGCCGCTGCCCAAGAGCTGGCGAGTGAGATCTCAGGAAACTCGCCCCTCGTGGTCCGAGGGATCAAGCAGGTCCTCGAGTTCGGCGTCGGAAAGTCCGTCGCGGACGGCTTGGAGTACGTGGCGGCCTGGAACGCGGCCTTCCTGGCCTCGGAGGACCTGGCCGAAGCCGGGGCGGCCTTCATGGAGAAGCGCCCGCCCGTCTATCGCGGGCGCTAGCCCTGGACGCCCCCCCAGACGCCGAGGCTCCCGCGGACGAGCCGATTCAGCTCCTGTTCTCTCTCGGGCTCCCCGGAGGAGAGGGCCTACGACCGCTCTGGGGCCGCCCCGCCCCGAGCGCCTCGGCCTGGGCGCGCTTCTGGAGCAAGCCCGCGAACCGCCACGGGGTGGAGGTCGGAGCTGCGGTCTTCCTAGGCGGAGTGCTCGTGCTCTGCGCAGCCTGGTTCCAGGCCGCTGCGAGCGCTGGCGGCGCCGCCCGCTGGCTGAACGAGGAGGCCAACTGGCTCGTGATCGGAGGCTCCCTCGCGAGCCTCTACCTGCTGCGTCTCGTGACGACACCGCTCCGCCTCCGTCGCGGCCGAGCGGCTTGCTTCACCTCGGGCGTCGTGACGGCCGTGCCCGACCTCCTGGGCTTGCTCACCGGGGCGACCGTCGCGCGCGGGCTGAGCTGGGACTCGGCCGCGTCCTTTAGAGACCATGCCGAGCGAGTCGACCTCTATCGCGAAGGCGCACGCTTCCCCGCGCTTCGGGTTCCCGTTCAGGGCGAGGGGCAGCTGACGCAGCTCCTCGAGTTGCTCGACTCGAAGGGGATCTCCCGCCGCGAAGGCTGAGACCTACTCTCCCTTGAGCGCGCCGCGGAGCGCGGCCCCCATGCCTTCTTGATCCACGAGGGGCTCGCCCTTGGCGAGGCGCTGGTCGGCGGCGTGGAGACGCTCTGCGCGCGCGATCGCGCCCGCGAGCTCCCGCGAGGCCGGACCGCTGCTGTGGCGCTTCTGGAGCGCCCTCAGGAAGGCCAGCTCGTCCTCGTAGGCTTGGAGTCGGTTGGAGGAGACCTCGCCCACAGCCGAGCTGATTTGGGCCCGCGAGCGATCCCGGTTCCAGCGCTGGAAGACGCTCGTCCCCTTGCCGCTCGCCATGATCTCGTCGAGGTCGAGGTCGGCGAAGGGATCCTCTGAGCGACGCTCGGCCGAGTAGACCGACTTGAAGAGCTCCTCTCGGCGCTTCTCGTAGCCGCTCAAGAGCTCGTCGATCCGCCCCTGGAGCTCGGCCTCGTCGGCCTGGGCTTGGTTGGCGGCGTAGGCCTCCAGCGATCCGTGGCGCGCCTCGAGGCGCTTGCGAATCGCGGGGTGCTTGCGGGCGCGCTTGACGAGCTCGGCCCGTCGATCGGCCGAGAGCTTGGCGCTCCGAGCCAGCTTGCCCGCGCTCCCGACCAGGCGCCCCTCCTCGCGGAGGACCGGCGCGTAGAGCCAGTCGCGATAGCCGAGCCAGGCCTCGTGGTTCTCCTGGAGCGCCGCCTGGTGGTCGGCCTGCGGATCCTCGAGGGCCTCGGCCAGCTTCAAGGCTGCCTCGCCTAAGGTCTTGCGCGCGGCGCGCTCGTCGAGGCGCTCGGTGATCTCGCCCTCGATGGTGTCGGCGAGGTAGAGGACCACGGCCAGCTCAGCCACGGTGTAGAACCAGCCGCCGACCTTCGCCAAGCGACCGGCCGCGGGCCCGAAGCGCGCCAGGACGCCGGCGTTGCGGGCTTCCTTGAGGGTGCTGACCCAGCGGATCGTCTTGACGCCGCCAGACACCAGGGCGCTGCTGAGCCCCAGCGAGCTGAACGAGATCGCGAAGGCCCGGCCCTCGAAGTTCCCCTCCACGATCATGGGCAGCGCCATGCCGGCTGCGAGCGCGAGGTTCGTCTTGAGGATCCCGTTGACCATGGTCGGCTTGACGTAGCGCGAGAGATAACGTCCGTAGGCGACCTCTCCCATGCGCGCGCCGGCCACGAAGAGCCCGTAGTGCTTGTAGAAGTCCGTCGTGAGCAGGTAGTCGAAGAACTCCTCGATCCGACCGCGGTCGCCGGTCCGAGCCACGACCGCCAGCTCCTTGAGGAAGAGCGCCAAGCCGAACTTGGCCAGGCCTGCCGCCTCGCGCCCTGCGCGCTGCTTGGCGACCTCGGCCCACTTCATGGTCCCGTCGGCGCGGCGGAAGCGCGCGTAGGGGTCGGGCTCTCCCGCGGCCGCCCGGCGCATGGAGTCGAGGCGTCCGCGCGCGGTCCCGTAGCGGGCCCAGGAGCGGATCTTGTGGAGGAGGTTGCTAAAGGCGCTCCGCCCCGTCGGACGCTCGAAGAGGTCGATCGTCCCCTCGAGGAGGACCTTGGCCTGCAGCGCGTCCTGGGGCTTGAGCATTGAGCTCCAGATCGTCCGGACGGCCTTGGCGTCGGCCGGGCGCTCGGCCCTGAGCCCGGCCACGTGGGCCAACTCGTGAGCGAAGACCAGGCCCAAGACTCGGGCTTGGTACATCCCGCGCTGCCCAGCGTCTATGACCTTGGACTCCATGAGCTTCATGGAGCGGGCGTAGGTCTCGTGGAGGAGTCCTTGGGAGACAGAGACTTTGCTCCCCTGGCGCCGAGCCAGGATGTCGTTGGTGTTGACGTAGTTGATCGACGAGGCTTGGAGCGCCTTGAGCTGCGTCTGGAGCGCCGCCTTGCGGGCGCCCGTCGCGGTCTGGAGCTTCCCCTCGACCTCGGCGATCGCGGCCGCCTTGACGGTCTTGAAGACCTCGGTCGCCACGACCTCGGGGAGGAAGCCAGTCACGACCTCGCCCTTGGCGCCCGCCCGGGTGGCCCCGAAGCCCTCGCCCTTGGGGGCGCGCGCGAAGGGGTTGCGGAAGAGCTTGCTCCAGTCCAGCTTCCCGTCCGCGCGGCGGTGATTCTCGAAGCGGTCCTTGCTCGTGGAGCTCCGCTCGAGGAGCTGAGTCTGGAGCGCGACCCGCTTGCTGCGCGCGAGCTCCTGGAGGGCCTGGCTCTTGGAGGTCTCGACCACGGCGTTCAGGAGCCGGAGATACTCGCCGCGCTGCGCCGCGGGCACCCGCCCCGCCGTCTCGAGAGCGATCCGCGCCAAGTTCCGCAGTTCCGACTGCATGCCAGATTTGAGGTCGGTCCGCAGGAGCTGACGATCCAGGAAGGCCAGGGCCTCGCGCGGCGGCAAGCCACGGACGGCGGTGTAGAGCGCGCCGCGGGCGTGTTCTCGGACGTCGCTGTCCGGATCCGCCAGGAGGCGCTCGATCGAGGTCAAGCTGGCCTTGGGGAAGCGCCGCGCCAGCTCGTGAACCTCGCTCGCGATCCACTCCCGCAGGAGGCCGACCTTGAGCTTGCTCAGCATGCGGTGCATGGACTCGACGACGGGTCCCGGCGTGCTGGCGCGCTCGGCGACGCGCGCGAAGGCGGTCTGGCCCGAGCCCACGACGCCGTATTCCGCGGTCCCGTAGCGGCTAAAGACCGCCTCCTCGATCCGCGGGAGGAGGACCTCAGGCGCGGGGAGGGTCTTGGCCAGGCGCCCGACCCGGGTCGCGGTCTCTTCGACCGTCGCCCGGCGCTCGCTCTTCATGCCGGCCTCGAGGTCAGCCAAGAGCGTCTTGAGCTCGACGGGCTGCGCGAGGGCGGGGAGGGCCGCGGAGCAGACGAGGAGAACTGGAAGGACCGAGCGCAGCATGGGCCTAGCCTAGCCCTTTGGGGCCGCCAGAGCCACGCTCACTCACGCTGACTACTCACTCTGCTCGGTGGCGGATTCGATCGATCCGAATCCCTCTCCGCCAGCGCGATCAAGACCACCCGCAGCAGCGCGCGGCGCTCGCTCACCTCAGTAGGTCCAGGCCAGGGAGAAGAGCATCGAGGGCCCCTGCTCGAAGGTGTCTCCGTCCTCGGCCAGGCTCTCGGTGTGGATCGGGTAGCGGGCCCCGAGGTTGATCACGAACCCGCCGCCAGGGATCAAGGTCACCCCGGCCCCGGCCATGAAGCTCACGAGCCCGGAGTTGACGTCTCGGGTCCCGTTCCAGGAGGCGAAGGACTGCCAGTAGAAGGTGAAGTCAGCCCCCACGCTCAGCCAGTCCGTGATCGATCGCCCGCCCCGAACGCCCGCCGTCATGTCGACGGGGGCGCGATAGCCCTTGCGGTTCTCGTAGAAGGGGAAGCGCCCGGCGGCGAAGCCGCCGACGTTGAACTGGGCGGGCAAAGGGAGGGTGTATGAGACCTCGAGGAGGGGGTCTACGGTCCCGGAGCCGAACTGAATGTGGAGGTGACGCTGGCCGAGATCACCGGCCACGAAGGGATCGCGCTCGGTCTGACCGGTCGGGATCGAGACCCCCCAGGCCACCGCGAGCATGTCGCCTTCGGCCAGGAGCCCGCGCCAATACTTGGCGACCAGGAGCATCAGGTCGCTGATCCCGGTGTAGGTCGCGGTCCGGTGGTGAGTCCGAGTGTGGTTCACCTGAGCCAGGGCCTGGGAGAAGCTGACCCTCCGATCGATCTGTCGCAGCTGGACGATCTGGCGCTTGACCTCGTAGGGGACGCGCAGCCACACGTCCCAGTCGTCGAGGAAGGTGTATTGAGCCGTCAGCTCGACGCGCACGAAGTCCAAGCTGACCTCGTGGCGATAGAGGGGCACGTCCACGACGCGGCCCTCGGGGGTGATCCCCTTCTCGGCGAAGTGGCCACCCTCGAAGTCGTAGCCGCCAATGGCGCTCAGCGAGAGTCGAATCGTCCCCTCTGTCTTGGGCCCCGAACTGAGGCCCTGCCCGCTCCGTGGGATCGCGGGGTTGCTTCAGGCAGGTCAGCCGCCAGAGCCATAGGCCCTGGCCGTGAGCGTCAGCAGCACGAGCAGGGACGCCAGACCCAGGCGGCTAAAGGACAGGCCTGGGCTCACTTCAAGAGGGCCTTGAGGGCTTCTATGTCGTCGCCCTCGACGGTCCCGCGGAACTTGCCCTCAGGGCCATAGACGCGCACATAGGGGAGTCCGGGCAGCTTGTAGGTCTTGGTCGCCTGCTTCGCCGCGGGTGACTCCCAGTTCACGATGTCGATCTTGCGGATCGCGAGGTCGTCACGGGATACGGCGTAGCCCTCGAGCTTCTTGGCGAGCTTGAGGCAGGGTCCACACCAGTCGGCGTAGTAGTCGAAGATCGTGAACTTGCCGGGCACGAGGTGGTCTTCGAGGGTGACCTCCGTCGCCGTCGCGATCACCTTCATGTCGAGCTTGGCGAGTTCGTCCTTGCTGGGTGCGGGCGCCGTCTTGGCAGGCCCCAGCGAGGGCTTGAAGGCCTTCCCGCTCTCGTCGCCCTTGTCGGCTATGAAGTCCAAGATCCCTTGCTCAGTGATCTGAGCTGGGTCGTGGACGATTGTGTAGTTAGCGAGTTCGAGACTGTCGAACTCGACCGATTTGATTCCTGCGATCCCCTCCAGGGCTCGCTCGAGCGGCTCAGCTCAGCCGACGGGTCAGGTCATGCCGTCGACGTGCACGATCGTCGTTCGAAGCGCGACCTCGCTAGAAGGAGGCGGCGCCTCGGGTGAGCTAGCGCAGCCAGCCCAGGGGGCAGCCAACGCGAGCGTGATCGTCAAGGCGGTCAGCTTGTTCGACACGGAGTTCCTCCAAGAGGACACAGCCTATCGCGCCGGCACCCCACCGACATGGCTAGCCAGACAGATCACGACTCAGACGCACTCTGGCGCCGAAGGCACTCGTCGATCCTTCGCCGACAGGCAGCGTCGGCCTCCGCCACGAGAGCCTCGGGGTCGGGGACGCCGATCATGAGTCGTCGGGTCCGCGCGTAGTCCTGCTCGGCCTCCCGATAGCGACCGAGATCGAACAGGGCCCCAGCCAGCTGGAAGGCCGCTTCCCAGCGCTTAGGCGCCAGGAGCAAGGTCCGCCGGAAAGACGCGATCGCCAGCTCCTGCTCGCCGAGGCGGCGGAAGGCCCGGGCGACGGCCCAGTGCAGCTCAGGGTTCAGGTCTGCCAGGCTCGAGGCCTCTTGGATCAACTCCAGAGCGCGAGGGCGATCACGACTCCGAAGACGATAGGCCTCGTCGAGGAGTCCCTCGGCTCGCCCATGCGGGAGGACTGGTGGCGCGGGAGGAGGCTGCTGCCTGGGCCGAGGCGCAGGCTCCTTGGCGCCGCGAGCGGAGGAACCTGTCCGTCCTCTTCCCCAGCGCCTGCGTCCGCGGGGGACTTTCCTGTAGGCGAAGACTCCCTCGCTGAGGGTCACGGTCTCGAGTTCGTCCAGCTCCGTGGCCTGCTCCGCCGGCCCCAGGAAGAGGAGCCCCGTGTCCGAGAGCTGGCGGGTCAGAGAACGAAGGATCCGGAGCCGCTCGTGGGGCTTGAAGTAGAAGAGCACGTTCCGGCAGAGGATCGCGTCCCAACCGGCCCCCGGGCGCGAGGGATAGGTCGAGACGTCACGCAAGTCGTTCCAAGCGAATTGAACTCGCGGCAGGAGCGCGGCCGAAGCCGCCACGCCACCCGGGTAGGGGAGGAAGAGGCCGCGATAGCGCTCGGGGACCGCTTCGAGGTCTTTGCGGGGAAAGCGTCCCTCGGCAGCTCGCTCCAAGAGGTGGGCACCTATGTCGGTAGCCACGATCCGAACCTGGAGGCTGAGACAGGCCGCGAGCGAGAAAGCCTCCTCCCCTGTGGCACAGGCAGCGCTCCAAACCGACTGAGGCCTCTTGGCGCGAACCCGGAGGTAGTCACTGAGCGCCGTGAGCTGCTCGGGGTGGCGGAAGAGCTGGGTCTTGGGGACCAGGACGCTCTCGAGAATTCGGGCCCAGTGTTGGCTCTGGAGCCGGGTTCGGCTGAGCGCCACGACCCAGTTCGCGAGGGTCTCTCCCTCCGGCACTTGCGCGCGGACCACCGTCTCGAGCCGCTCTTCCTGAGCGCTCGAGAGGACATGACCGAGGCGCTGCGCAACCAACTCGCTGGGACTCACGGAGACCTCTTCAGCAAGCGAAAGCGCTCGGATAGGAGTCGCCCGAGCTCTGCGGGGCCCGCGCTGGCGTGGACCTCACAGTTGAGCTCAGTGGCACCTGGCATGCCCGCGATCACGCAGGTCTCGGCCGACTGGGTGTAGACGCGACCGCCAGCCTCCTTCACGGCTCGCGCCCCGGCGGCGCCATCTCTGCCCATACCTGAGAGGACCACGGCGTTCGCGTCAACGCCACAGACATCAGCCACGGAGCTGAAGAGGACGTCTGCCGAAGGCGTATGTGACTCGGTGCCGAGGGGGTCTCGCAGAGCCAACCGACCTCGGGAAGCGAGGACGAGGTGACGACCTGCCGGCGCTAGGAACACCACCCCGGCCCGGAGGCGCAGGCCGTCCTCAGCGACCACGACCTCGAGCGAAGTCGTCCGCTGGAGAACGTCTCTCAGCCCGGGGACGAAGCTAGAGCCCATGTGCTGGACCAAGAGGAGACAGCCCGCGGTCCTGCGCGGGATCGCTCCCAGGAAGTTCGCGAGAGCCTGGGGGCCCCCCGTAGACGCGGCGACGCCCGCCAGCGGCAGCGAAAGCCGCGAGGCGGAGCGTGTCGCCTGCCGTCCTTGGCGAGGGTGGGCCACGGGCACGACCTCCGCCGCCAGGCGGAGTGCGGCGCCCTGATCCGCGCCAGCGCCAGCCCGCAGCGTCTCGGCCTGGAGCACCAAGACCACGCCTCGCTTCGTCCACTCCTGCTCGTCGAGGGGCTCGGGCGAGGCCACCACGAGGGGAAAGCGCGGGCTGCGCATGGCCTCTGAGATCCAGTCTGCGACCTCGTCCGCGGCCCGCTCGACCCAGACCACGCCGACTCGCGGCTCGAGGGGGCTGCTCTCAGGGACGACCTCGACCTCGGACTCGGCCTCGAGGCGCTCGATCCAGGCCCGCGGCGGCTCCTCGGGCCCGACCCAAGCGACCCGTAACAGGCTCACCCGATCAGCCTCTGGATCGTCTCGAGCAAGACGACCTCCTTGAAGCGTGACTTGTCTATGAAGGCGTCAGCGCCCGCCTGGATGCACTCGCGGCGCTCGGCGTCGCTGGCCCGCGTCGTGATCACGACCACGGGCGTCCTGACCTCGAGGGCCCGGAGGCGGCGAGTCAGCTCGATTCCGTCCATGCGGGGCATCTCGAGGTCGGTCAGGACGAGGTCTGGCTGGTGAGTGCTCAGGCTCTCGAGCGCCTGGAGCCCGTCCTCCGCGCCCACCACCTCATAGCCCGCGTTGCTCACGATCTCCATCACCAGCTCGCGCGTCACGGGCGAGTCCTCGACGACGAGGACGCGCTGCCCCCGGCCCCGAATCGACTGGGTCGTGCGCCGAAGGAGAGAGCGCGTGCTCCCGACTCCTTGGAGCTGAAACACGAGCCCCGGGTTGAGGAGGAGGGCGATCGCGCCGTCTGCTAGGACGCACGAGCTCTGAACCGCAGGGACCTCCTGAATGAAGGGGTCGAGGGGCCGAAACACGACCGTCCGCTGGCCCAAGACTGCGTCGACGCTTATGGCCTGGGTCCCCTGTCTCGAGTGGACGACGACCACCGGATCCCCCGGTCGCGCCCTCCCCTCGCCGCCCAGCGCGCGGGACAAGACGCAGAAGGGAATCACGCTCCCTTCGCGGAGATAGCCGAGGCCCTTCCCCAGGGGCCGCGTCGAGTTCGCCTGAAGGCGCTCGACCCGGACCACGCCCTGGGTCGCGAAGGCGTAGCTGCTTCCTCCAGCGGTGCAGATCAAGGCTTCGCCCATGGCCAGGTTCATGGGCAGGCGCAGGGTGAAGCGCGTCCCCTGGCCGACGGTGCTCTCCAAGCTCAAGGCGCCCTGGTGCTCCTCCACGCTCCGACGCACGACGTCTAGCCCGACCCCGCGGCCGGAGACTTGGTCCAGGGCGGACGTGCTAAAGCCGGGCAAGAACAAGAGCTCGTGGGCGTCGGCCTCGCTCAGCTCCAGAGCCTCCTCCGGCGTCAGGAGTCCGCGCAGCTCAGCCTCCATGGCCACGAGCTGCGGGCTGATTCCCTGTCCGTCGTCTTCGACCACGATCTCGACGTGCGACCCCGTCTGAGAGACGCCGATCCGAATCGTCCCGGCTCGAGGCTTTCCGCGCAGCTCTCGCTGACTGGGGAGCTCGAGGCCGTGGGCGATGGCGTTGCGGACCAAGTGCAGGAGGGGCTCGCTCACGACCTCCAGCACGGACTGATCGACCTCGACGGCCTCGGCCTCGACCACGAGCTGGGCCTCCTTCTCGAGGGAGCGCGCCAAGTCGCGGACCGCGCGCCGGTATCCCTCCAGGAGGCTCGTGAGGGGAGAGAGGCGCAGCACCCGCAGCTGCTCGCTCAGCTCTTGGACACGCTGAGAGTTGGTGAAGGTGTCGTCTCGATACCCCTGAGCCAACTCCTCGATCCGCTCAGCCCACTCGGGGAGCGAATGCCCGCCTAGCTCGCGACGAATTCCTCGCGCGAGGTCAAAGAGCTCTTGGCTCCGAGCGGCGTCACGCTCCACGAGGACCAACAAGTCGCCGGCGACCTCTGAGAGCTTCCCGAGCCGGGCCGGCTCGACCTGAAGGGTTCGTGTGTTCCCGAGCTCCCGAACCGGATTCGCCATCTCCCCTGGGGCGAGGTCGCTCCGGGCTGGGGCCTGCTCTTGCTCCGTCTTGTTCGAGCGCAGCGGCGGGACCAAAGCCGTCAGCCCTGACGCCTCAGGGAGCCCCTCCCGCAGCTCGGAGGTCAATCGCTCCAGGGACCCGTCCTCGAGCTCTCCGCCTTCGACGAGACGTGAGAGGCAGTCCAAGGCGTGCAGACAGAGGTCTACTCCAACGGGGGTGATCCTCTCCGGCGCGCGCTGAAACTCCGCCAGCAGGTCCTCGAGGGCATGGGCCAAGCTGGCGATCTCGCTCAGACCCAAGACCCCAGCCTCGCCCTTGAGGGTGTGCATGTCCCTGAGCAGCCCGGCCAGGATCACTTGCGGCTCGCCGCTCGCTTCGAGGGCCAGGACCTCGGAGCTGATCTTCGTCAGGCGCTGACCTGCGACGCGCTGGAACTTCTCGCGAATGCTCACGCCGAAGCCTCCGCTGCCGGAGCCCTAGGGACCTCGATCCGGAGCTCCAGAATCGGCGCCTCCCCCTCGACCAGGAGCACCCCGGCGATCCACGGGTGTCCCAGGGCGAGTGGGGGGAGCGTGTCCGCGGCTGGGGCAGCGACGAAGTCCAGGTTCGCTCCGACTCGCAAGGCCGGTTGCTCTGGGTCGAGGCTCAGGGCTCGCTCGTGGAGGCTGACCGGCCCCAGGTCAGGTAGCCCGAGGGCGCTGGCGAGGTCGAGGTCCGCCTCGCTCGCAGGGAGGATCCGCTCGATCGCGCTCAGCCGAATCGCGCAGGGGACCCCTGAGAGCTCGAATCGGACGAGGTCGCTCACGCTGCGCGGGCGGCGGCGGCCTGAAGGAGTCGCGGCAGGTCGAGGAGGTGGGTCGGGACCTCTCCGAGGTCGAAGAGGCCAAGGGTGTGCGGGAGCGCGCCCGAGTCCTCGCCTCGTCGGAGCTCGGACATCGGCACGCGTCGGATCCCCGTGATCGAGTGGACCGGGATCGCGGCGGACATGGACGCGGCACGAACCACCACCAAGCGCTTCGCCTTCTCGTCTCCGCAGGGTATTCCTAGGAAGCCCAAGACGTCGAACACGGCCACGGCTGCCCCGCGGTGGTTGATCACGCCCAGGACGTGACTGGGCGCGCCCGGGACCTGCGTCCGCGGGAGGTCGTTGGCCAGGAGGCGCTCCACGAAGGACGTCTCGATCCCGAGCTGGGTCTCCCCGATCCGGACCACGAGCAGGCTCTCCTCCAGGCCTTCCGTGTCCTGTGGTCCCTCTCGAGCGCCTCCAGAGGGAGGCGCTCCCAGAGGAGTTGGGGCCTGTTCGACCTCCTCGCTCACTCCGAGGCGCCTCCGTCGTCGAGGACATACTGCGAGAGAGTCTCGCGGAGCCTCGAGGCCCGCTGACTCAGCTCTTCGACGGCGCCCGTCGTTTGGCGCGCGCCGCCCAAGGCTTGGGTCAAGATCTGGCTGATCTCGTTCATGCTCTGGGTCGCCATCTCGGTCCCGCTCTGCTGCTGCTGCGAGGTCAGGCGAATCTGATTGGCGGAGTCCGCCGTCTCCAGAGAGAGCTTGACGCCCTGCTCGGTGGCGAGGACCGAGGCCTGACTGGCTTCACGAATCGCCTCTACCAGCTCCGAGATATCGCGGACGCTCTCGAGGACGTTCTCCGCTAGGCGGCGCATCTCCTCGGCGACCAGAATGAAGCCCTTGCCAGCCTCGCCGGCCTTGGTCCCCTCGAGGGCGGCGTTGAGCGCCAGAATGTCTGTCCGATCCGCGATCTTGGTGATTCCGGTCAGGACGTCGGCGATCCGCGCCGTGAGCTGATTGAGCTGCCCGGTCCGCTCGGCGGTCTCGGCGCTCGACTCCTGAGTCCGCTGCGCGTTGGCGTGCACGGCCTTGGCTGCCGACGCGATCTTCGACGAGGCCTGGAGGAGCGAGAGCATCGTTCGACGTGCCTCCTCGACCGCGCTGGCTTGCTCGTTGGCGCCAGCCTCTTGGTCGCGGAGCGTCGCCAGGATCTCGTGGCTGCTCGTCTCGAGCTCGGTCGCGGTCTCGGAGAGCTCATGCACGAGCTGTCGCTGTTGGACGACCATCAGGGCGAAGGCCTCCTGGAGATCGCCCTGCCCCTCCTGCTGGACTCGGAGATCGCAGCGCGCTACGGCTTGCGCTTGCGCCTCGAGCGCGTGGAGCCCTTCAACCAGCTTCCGAAGGGAGCGGAGCATCGAGGACAGCTCGTCGTCCCCCTCCGTCGTCTCCGGCAAGGTCACACTCAAGTTGCCGCGGCCGACTTCGCTCGCAAGGGAGACCGCCTGACCGAGGCTCGTCGAGATTCGAGTGCCCAGGAAGAGAGCCAGGACGACGCCGAGCCCTAGCGCCAGCCCGCTGACGCTGAGGATCGTCCACCGCTGCTGCGATTGCAGCTGGTGGACCCGCGCCAGGGAGGCGTCTATGAGCAGGTACCCGATCGTCTCCCCATCTTGACCGCGCGCGTAGATCCGAGACACCAGGCGCGTCTCTTCCTCGCCGCTGACGATCAGCTGAGAGCGACCCGCTGGTAGGAGATCTCTGACCTGAGGCGCGTCCTTGGCCTCGATCCGAGAGCCCGCCAGGAAGGCTCCGTCGGCGCGGTAAATGGCCACAGCCACGATGTCGGCGTCGCCCTCGAGGCCCACCAGCTCCTCGCGTAGCGCCTCCGGATTAGCGCCCTCTGAGGTGCTCGCGCGAGCGAGCTCCGGCCCCAAGACGTGGCCTAGGAGTCTGCTGAGGCTCTTGAGCTTCACCTCCTGGCCCGTCGCGGAAGCAGTCCCGAGCTGCTGAGGGAAGTAGACGAAGACGGGGAGCGCAAGCAGAAGCACTGGAAGAACCGCGAGGATCAGGATCCGAACACGTACGGTGAAAGTCACTGAGACTCCTGTCCCTCGAGCCTCGAAGGCTTAGCGCTTTGAGGATTGGCTGCCGCTGCCTGAGAGAGCTGCTCGAACGCGAGCCTTGAGGATCCCGCTCTCGATTCCGCCCTCGACGTCCGCGATCGAGATGCACTCTTCGCCGGCGCACTCGCCGACGACTAGGAACGCGCGTCCACTGGCGACGCCTCGCGCCCGAAGACGCGCCAGCTTCCCGGGCAGATCGTCAAAGGCGTCGGACTCGAGGACGACCAGCTTCGAGTCGACCTCACGCAGGACCCGATCGATCCCGAGCACGCCGCGGGTCTGGGACTGAATCCCAAGGTCGCTCAAGCAGCCCACGATCTGGCGCTCGAGGGGAGGATTCGCGAACACGAGCGCCTTGAAGGTCCGCAGGTAGGACGCGGTGGTGTTCTTGCTCTTCGCCTGATCGAGGATCCCCTCCAGGCTGTCGATCAGGTCTTGGCCTGTCACGTCCTTGGAGATCGCGGCGGTGGCGCCGCACGACCTGGAGAGCTCCTGGAGCGCTGGGCCCTTGCGCGCCGAGTAGAGGACGACCTTTGTCTGCAGGAGACAGTCGGAGCGGCGCAGCGCCTGGACGACTTGGGGCCCGCTGATGGCGGGCATGTCTACGTCGAGGAGGAGGATCGCGTAGGGCTCCTGGCGCAGGAGCGATGCGATCAACATCGGGTTCGAGCAGGTCTTGACTACGAACGAGTGTCCCAAGACCTTGGGCAAGGTCTCGAGAATCAGCTCACTGTCGTCGACTACCAAGATGGAGGGTGGGGGCACTGGTTTGATCATACTCAACTCTAAGGTGACCAAGAATCGACACTGCGATATCCACACAAAGGTCCTCAGGTGGGTCGCAGCCGCAAAACCCATAGGTATAGGAGGTCCCAGCACGCCGGCGATTTGCTCGGACTGCAATGTTTGCAGTCCAAGGAACCAACGCAGGAGAGGTGGCAGCGCGCTGGAAGACGATCGGGTGTCGCTCTTTGGCGGCTCAGCCCAGCTCGGCGTCTCGCCGAGCGGCCCCGGCCAGCCCGCCAGCGAAACCCGACGCGAACAACCCCACCGCAGCTCGCGGGAGCGCCGGGCCTTCGGGAAAGCCCCAGACTGCCCAGAGCCCGACCCCGAGCACGAGGGCGTTGAGCACGATCGTGACCCCGTAGTTGGGGGTCACGCGGAGCGCGTTCCAGAGACCGACAGGAGTGATCTCCCCCCACACGTCCGTCCCGAGCGCGCCCAGAACCAAGGGCAGGAGGAGGATCATCGGGGGGATCACCAGCCAGGCGGTCGAGGGCATGGACCCCACCCCGAGCATCAGGGGGAAGAAGAACACCAAGACGCGGAACAGGAGCCCCGGGATCGCGAGGGGGTCGAGGTTGTCTTCGTCTTGGAACACCGTTCGAGCGCGCTCGAGGAGAGCGAAGGTCATGACGAAGGTGCAGCCCGCCATGCCCGGCCAAGCCAGGAGCTCGCCCGTCCAGGGCGCATGCTTCACGAAGAGCGGGACGGCAGCCAGCGGGAAGTAGACGAGCAGGACGGGGCTCAAGCCGCCTAGGACCAACGCCCGAACGAAGATCTCCTTCGTCGTGTCAGGGACTCGGTACTCGTCATATGTCCGAAGGGGACCCACGGGAGCCGGCGGGGGCGGGCCTGTGGGGAACTGAACCCCGAGCTCGTCGAGGGGGATCTCAGCAGAGGAGTCGCCGGCGCGCTCTTCCTCCTCGACCAGCTCCAGGTCGCTGTCCTCGCCGCTCACTACTGACGGCTCCGGGCGCCCGTCTTCTTGACGTCGGTCGGGCTGGAATTAGGCGAGCCCTTGTCGGGAGACGACTTCCCAACCTCGCCGAGCTCGTCTGCGAGTTGACGCGCCTTGGCTCGGACCTCCTTATGCTCTGGCCCTCCAGAGGCTGCGGCCTGCTCGAACCAGGCCTTGGCAGCGGCTCGGTCACGCGGGAGCCCGCGCCCGTCTCGGGCCAGGACCCCGAGCCAGAGCATGGCGGTCGGGTTCTTTCCCTCGGCCCCGCGGCGGAAGAGCTGCGAACCACGCGCCTCGTCCTTGGGGACCTTGTCCCCCTCGACGTAGAGCTGCCCGAGCCAGACCCAGGCCGCGGCGACGCCCGACTCTCCTGAGCGCTGCAGGAGCGCGAGGGCTTCGGCGGTCTGCGGCGGCTCCTGGGCCAAGAGTTCCTTGGCGCGCTCCAGGGCGGCCTCGGCCTCGGCAGGAGTCAGCGGCGCCAATGTCCCGGAAGGACTTGGCGCCTGGCTCGCGCTAGGGCTGGGCGGCGGCCCCCCCTTGATCAGGCGAAGCAGGCGCTGCCCCTGGTCTGGCTGGATCACGGTCAGATCTACGACGACGGCTGCCAGGAGGAGGAAGGCGATCAGGCCCGCTCGCCAGGCGCCAGAGCCGCGCGCTCTGAGGAGCCGCTTCGAGGCCAGGAGGGCCTCCAGGCGCGCCAAGAACTCCGAGAGTTCGATCCGCTCAGCGACGGACTTGCGGAGGCAAGCCAGGGTCAGCTGATCGAGGGCTGGAGGGACCTCCGCGCGGAGTTCGCTGGGAGGGTTGGGAGCCTCGCTGGTGACCTGGCCGTAGAGGTCGACCAGGTTCCGAGCGGCGAAGGGGGGCTCGCCCGTGAGGCTGTAGTGCAAGACTGCGCCTAGCCCGTAGACGTCGCTCTTGGGCCCGACCTCGCCGAAGTCCCCGCCGGGCTCGAACTGCTCGGGGGACATGTAGCTGGGCGTGCCCAGGATCTGGCCCTCCAAGGCGCCGGTGATGCTGCTGGACTGCCCCTGGCCGGACTTCTCCCGCTTGACGAGCCCGAAATCCGTCAACACCGGACGTCCCGTCTCGGCCTCGATCAGGATGTTGTGCGGCTTGACGTCGCGGTGGATGACGCCGTCGCCGTGGCAGTGCGCCAGGGCCCGCCCGATGTCGAGGGTGATCTCAGCGACTCGGCGAAAGTCCGGCGCCTCGCCGCGCGCGAGCTGCTCAGCGACCCAGGTCTGGAGCGAGGGGCCCTCGATGAGCTCCATCGCGAGGAACGCGATCCCGCGCTCCTCGCCGAGGTCGCTGATCCCGACCACGTTCGGGTGCTTGATCTGAGGCAGGACCCGCGCCTCGCGGCGAAAGCGAGCGATCGCTTCCGGCGTCGGGTCTTGCTGGGCCAAGAGCTTGAGCGCGACCAAAGAGCCAAGCTCGGTGTGCTTAGCTCGTAGCACGACGCCCATTCCGCCCCGCGCGATCTCGTCCTGGAGTTCATAGCGCGCGAAGGTCTGTCCGCGAAAGCCCGCGTGCTCAGGGTCGCGGAGGGCGTTCCTCAGCGCGACCAGGTCTAGCCTGCCAGTCTCCTTCGGCGACGAGTCAGGAGGGGGGGCCTGGGGCCGCTTGCCCGTCCCGCGCCCCCCACTTGGCGGGCGCCCCGGCGGCCGACCAGCCGGCCGCGAAGGCCGTCTGGGCGGGCCCCCGCTCGGTGCTCTCGAGTCGCTCATGCGAGGGCCCTCACCCGCCGTTGAGCTCGTCGAGGTAGCGCTGCGCCTCCGACGCCGAGTGAGTCTTGGGGAAGCGCTGAATGATGTCCTGGTAGCGAGCGCGCGCTTCGCCGGGGCTGCTGAGGTGGAGCTTACGCGCGGCCTTGAGGGCAGCGGCCGACTCGGCCGTCTCGTTGGCGCCCGCAGGTGTCGGCGCGGGACCTAATGGCGCCCCCTGGAGCGACATCGCGATCGCGGCTCCGATCATGGCGATCACGACGGCTGGGATCACGAGGAGCCAGGTCGTCTCGCCGCTCTTGCCTCCCCGGACGTGGCGACTGGCGCGGACGCGCGAGCGCCCGCCTCCGCCGCCACCGCGGCTCGGAGCCTCGCGCCGTTGCGAGTCGCCCATTCGAGGGGAGCGACCGGTCTTGCGCTTTCGCCGCGCCGAGCGGCTGCGGCCTCCGCCGCCTCCGCCAGGCGACTTCCCGCTCAAGACCTGTTGAACGTCCTTGATCAGCTCTGAGGGCGTCTGAGGCCGGTCCTCCTTGTCCTTCTCGAGCATCTGAAGCACGAGCTCAGACGCGCCCCGCGAGACGTCGGGGTTCAGACGTCGAGGCGGCTCCGGGGCCTCGGTCAGGTGCTTGGTCATGAGGACCATTGGGCTCTGACCCTCGAAGGGGGTCTCGCCCGTGAGCATGTGGAAGAGCGAAGCCCCGAGGCTGTAGATATCGCTGCGAATGTCTACGTCTGCCTCGCCCCGCGCCTGCTCAGGCGAGAGGTAGTGGGGCGTCCCGACCGGAACGCCGGTCGGGTCGCCGACGTTCTCGTTCTGGAGCTTCGCGAGGCCGAGGTCGCAGAGCTTGGCCATGTTGTTGCGCGTCACGAGGATGTTCTGCGGCTTGACGTCACGGTGGACGAGACCGTGCTTGTGGGCGTGCTCGAGGGCGCGGGCGATCTGGAGCGTGACCTGAAGCGCGAAGCGCTCTTCGAGGGGTCCGCTCTTGTCGATCACCTGGGCGACGGAGTCTCCCTCGACGTATTCCATCACGAAGTAGTAGGTGCCGCCCGGCGACTCGCCGACGTCGATCCCCGCGATGATGTTCTCGTGATTGAGCTTGGCCACGGTCCGCGCCTCGGAGTAGAAGCGCTTGATGAACGCGGTCTCCTTGGCGGCCTGTGGCGGGAGGACCTTGAGGGCCACGACCCGGTCGAGGGACTTCTGGCGGGCCTTATAGACCATGCCCATGCCGCCCTCGCCCAAGAGCTCGAGGACCTCATAGCCAGGGATGTTCTTGACGGCTTGGCCGAGCTCCTTGGAGGTCGCGACCCGAGAGCTCTTCTGCTTGCTCTTGCGGCTCGGCCGCAGCTCAGCGACGCCAGAGCGACTCTCCATTCGAGAGCCGCCGAGCTTTTGGACGTCGAGGATCGCGCTCACGTCCGCGTCGTGGAGGTAGCCCTTCTCCACCATGATCTCGCCCAGACGCTTGGGCTCGACGCCGAAGCTCTTGAGCTTGGACTGGATCTCCAGGCACTCACGCACAGCGCCGCGGGAGGCAAACCCCTCCCGCACTGCAATCTCGCCGAAGCGATTGCCCGTGCGCTTCTCCATGACCACCTGGGGGTGGGCCCAGCCCTGTCTAGGAAGGCCCCTACCGACCCCTGGATCCTAACCCTTACTCTTTGCTGCGGTGCTTGGCACCGCGAGCCCGCGTCCTGAGCCTCGTAGGGACTCGTACCCGGTCTAGCCAAGACTACTGGCTAAAGGCGAGAGCGTCTCGGGAGAGCGCTCCCCTGCGTGAGGCTTAGGCCTCGCTCGCAGGCTCGGTCTCCGCTCCTGCGCCCTCGGCTCCAAGCTCGTCGTCGGCCTCGTCGGCCTCGTCGGCCGCTGCAGCCGTCGCGACTTCGGGCAGGGGCGTCCCTGACTCCGAGGAAGGCATGTCCGAGAATCGCTCCTTGAAGTAGCTCCAGAGCCCGTCCGCGGAGAAGAACTGGCAGGTCACGTCAGGGCCGAAGCGGAGCATCATTCCGTCTTCGAGCTTGACCTTGCCGTGGGAGGCAGGGAGCTCTTGGCCAGCCAGGAAGGTTCCGTTGGAGCTGTTGGCGTCGGAGAGATACCAAGCCTGCTCGCGCGCGACGTGGGTGAAGTAGGCGTGGAACTTCGAGACGCTCGAGATGTTGATCCGAATGTCGGAGCCGGCGGCTCGGCCGAGGGTCACCATGGAGGCGAAGCGGCTCTTCTTGCGCAGCTGGAAGGCCCAGCGCCCGACCTGGGCCAGGATCTTGTCTGCCTTGCCGCCTGGGCTCACGCTGCTGTCTGGGCGTGAGTTGATGGTGTGGAACTGCGCGTCCCCCTCGTCACCACCCCCGGGCTCCTCGGTGATCACCACCGGGTAGGGATAGGCCTCGAGGAAAGCCGCCTGATCGAGCTCTAGGAAGCGCTCGATGATGTCAGCGACGGGCACGAGGTTCATCTTGGCGTAAGAATCACTCACCGAGGGATCCTATCGCGTAAACCCGCCTCGCGCGAAGGCACCGGAGGTCGTGATTTTGACGGAGGTGTCTCGGAGTGCGCGAAGCAGCCGACTCTGCTATTCCTGAGGGCGGGGCGAGGCCCCAAGGGGGCCTGGTGAAGATCCAATTTTGCGGCGCGGTTCGCTCGGTGACGGGCTCGATGCACGTCCTCCACATTGGCGATCGCAAGATCCTCCTCGAGTGTGGGCTCTACCAGGGCAAGCGTTCAGAGGCCCGCAAGAAGAACAAGGAGCTCCCCTTCGACGCGACCAAGATCGACCACACGGTCCTCTCTCACGCGCACATCGATCACTCTGGGAACCTGCCCAACCTGATGAAGAGCGGCTACAAGGGCCGGATCACGGCCACCGAGGCCACGGCCGATCTGGCCAAGGTCCTCTTGCGCGACTCTGCCTATATCCAGCAGAAGGACGCGGAATACCTCAACCGCAAGCTGCGCAAGAAGGACAAGCGGGCTGAGCTGGTGGAGCCCCTCTACAGCCAGGAGGACGCCGACGAGGCCGCGCGGCGCTTCGACACCGTCGGCTATCGCGAGCGGACCCAGATCGCTCCCGGCGTCCACATGACCTGCTACGACGCGGGCCACATTCTCGGGAGCGCGGTCACGGTCTATGAGTTGGAGGAGGGCGACCGAACCGTGCGCCTCGGGTTCACCGGTGACCTCGGTCGACCGAATCACCCGATCCTGCGCGACCCCCAGCGGCTCCCGCGGATCGACTACCTGATCACCGAGAGCACCTACGGGAACCGGCTCCACGAGGGCGCCCAGAGCATGAAGGACCGCCTGCTCGAGGTCGTGACCCAGACCTTCGAGGCTGACGGTCGCCTCGTGATCCCAGCCTTCTCCGTCGGGCGGACCCAGAACCTCCTCTACTACTTGGCGGAGCTCTTCCACGAGGGGCTCCTGCCCAAGGTCCCGATCTTTGTCGACAGTCCGCTCGCGATCAACGCGACCAAGGCCTACCGCGATCACCCCGAGTGCTACGACAAGGAGACCAAGGACCTCCTCGAGAACAGCGGGAGCGTGTTCGGGTTCGACCTCGTGACCTACACCCGGACCGCGGATCAGTCCAAGGAGATCAACGAGTTCAAGGGGCCCTGCATCGTGATCTCGGCCTCAGGAATGTGCGAGGGCGGGCGGATCCTCCACCACCTCAAGCACTCGGTCCCGCGCGCTGAGGACACGATCTTGATCGTGGGCTACCAGGCCATGCACACCCTCGGTCGCCGCCTCGTGGACCGGGTCCCCAAGATTCGGATCTACGGCCAGGACTACAAGCTCGCGGCCCAGGTCAAGAAGATGAACGGCTTCTCAGCCCACGCCGATCGCGACGAGATGGCGACCTACATCAAGCACATCCCTGGGCTGAAGCAGGTCTTCGTCGTCCACGGCGAGGAGGAGGCCTCGATCTCGTTCCAGGGCTACCTGCAAGGCCTGGGGATCAAGGCCTACGTCCCGACGCCTTTGGAGTTCGTCGAGCTCTAGGCCTACTTGGCCGTCAGGATCCTGAAGCCAGCCTCGCGGAGCGCCGCGAGGATCTCCTCGACGTGCTCATGACCGCGGGTCTCGAGGCTCAGCTCGACCTCGGTCTCGTTGAGGGTCAGCTCGCGGAAGGCGCGGGTGTGGGTGATCTCAATGATGTTCGCGCGCAGGCGACCGACGATGGAGGTCAGATCCGCCAGGGCGCCTGGGGCGTCGGGCAGGTGGAGGCGGAGCTGAGTCAGTCGTCCCGTCTGGACGAGGCCGCGACCGATCACGCGCGAGAGGAGCGTCATGTCGAGGTTTCCGCCTGAGAGGACGACGGCCACGTGCTTGCCCTGGAGGTCGAGCTTGTTGTTGAGGAGCGCGGCCACGCCGGCGGCCCCCGCTCCCTCCGAGAGGAGCTTCTCGCGCTCGAGGAGAAAGAGGATCGAAGCCGCGATCTCGTCGTCGCTGACGGAGACGACCTCGTCCACGTAGCGCTGGACGAGGGGGAAGGTCAGGTCGCCTGGGCGAGTGACCGCGATCCCGTCCGCGATGGTGACTGCCGGAGGGAGGATCGAGATCTCGCCAGCGCGAATGCTCTCGCGCATGGAGGGGAGGGCGTCGGTCTGGACTCCGATCACCCGGACGTGGGGGGCGCGCTCCTTGATCGCGCAGCCGATCCCCGCGATCAAGCCGCCGCCGCCTATCGGGACCAGGACCGCCTCGACCTCGGGCCGCTGCTCGAGGATCTCGAGCCCGATCGTCCCCTGGCCCGCGATCACGTAGGGGTCGTCGAAGGCGTGCACGAAGGTCTTGCCCGTCTCCTTCGCCAGGATGAGGGCGTGCTCATAGGCGTCGTTGTAGCTCGCGCCCGCCAGGACGATCTCGGCCCCGTAGCTGCGTGTGGCGCCGACCTTGGTGATGGGCGTCCCCTCGGGCATCACGATGGTGGCCTCGACGCCCTTGAGCTGCGCGCCCAGGGCCACTCCTTGGGCATGGTTGCCGGCGCTGGCGGCGATGATCCCGCGCCCGAGCGCCTCGTCGTCGAGGGTCAAGATCCGGTTCAAGGCGCCGCGAGCCTTGAAGGCCCGGGTCTTCTGGCGGTTCTCCAGCTTGAGGAAGACCGCCGCGCAGCCCGTGCGCTTGGTCAGCGCGCTGGAGGTGGGGGCCGCCGTCTCGTAGACGTAGTCGCGGATCCGCTCGCGGGCGGCCTCGATCTCGGCCAGGGTCACGCCGGTCGGCTGGGAAGAACTCACAGCTTGAGCCTAGCGAGCGCTGACCTAACTAGCGCGCCTTAGCGGGCTCGCTGACGCCAGTCATGGCGGCGAGCGAGTTCTCAATGGCGGCCGCGGCCTCCTGAATGTTGGCCTCGTCGCCACCCAAGAAGAGACGGCCGAAGGCCCCGAAGGCCCGAATCTCGAGGACCTCGATATCAGCGGCCTTCTCGGCCTCGTTGGCCGCGAAGATCGCGTAGCCAGCCGGGTGGACCTCGAGGACGTAGAAGCTCTGGCCCTTGAGGAGGAAGTTCCCGTGGCGCATGCGGTTGATCAGCATGGTGTGGGAGGCGTCGACGCCCGTGATGACCTGGGTCGTCTTGATGGTGGGCTTGAGCCGCTCCTCCTCCTTGAGGTTGAGCGAGTCGAGGATCGCCTCACCGGCGGCGCGGACCTCGCCCTGATCGAAGGAGTGGACCTCGAGCATGCCGAATACGCGCTCGACGATCATCATGCCCGGCTGGACGCCGGTCGCCTTGAGCGCGACGTCGGTGGCTCGGTTGATGTCCATTCCAGGCGCGATCTCCACGACCAGCCCGGCCTGCTCCTCGGTGGGGAGGAAGCCGCCAGCGACGGTCGCGAGGAAGCTCGCGACCTGCGGCTGCAGGACGTCGATATAGGAGAAGGTGCGAAGCTGAACGTTGCTCACGAGGACTCCGGGCGCTGAAGCAAGGGGCGCATAGTAGCCGATTTCGCCGGCGCTTCGCCCCGTGGCCGCCAGGTCTCAGACCAAGGCCCGGTCCATGGCCCAGCCCCCACGAGCCGCGCTGAGGGGGTCCTGTGCCGGCCAAACCAGCTACAACCCTCGCCATGGAGTCCCCCGAGCAATTCGCCGCCCGCCTGAGCGAGGCCGCCGAGCTAATGGAGTCGATCATTGAGGACCGCGGGCTCCTCGTGAACGTCCCCCAAGAGGTCCGCAAGCGCTTCTTGATCGCTGCTGGCCGCGTGTCGCACCCGGACAAAATGGCCAAGCGCAAGCTGACCCGGGCCGGGCGTCGCAAGGTCCACCACGAGAAGAAGGGCCGCGACACCGAGCTCCTCGATCAGACCCTGATCCGCAAGCTGCGCGCGAACCCGATCTTCCAGACCCCCCGTCACCAGTCGCCTCTGGCCGAGAGCCCCCCGCCGATCGGCGAGGTCGAGCACGCCCGGATCTGCTACGTGTGCCGAGTCAAATACACCGAGGTCCACTTCTTCTACGACCAAATGTGTCGCGCCTGCGGAGACTTCAACCACGCCAAGCGCTCCCAGACCGCGGACCTCAGCGGCCGCGTGGCTCTCGTGACCGGCTCCCGGGTCAAGATCGGCTATCAGGCCGCGATCCTCCTCCTCCGGGCCGGCGCCCACGTGATCGTCACGACCCGCTTCCCGCGGGACGCCGCGCGGCGCTACGCCGCCGAGGAGGACTTCGCCGAGTGGGGCGAGCGCCTCGAGATCCACGGGATCGACCTCAGAGACCCGCTCCGGGTCGAGTCCCTCTGCAACACGCTCCTGCGGACGCAGACCCGGCTGGACTTCATCATCAACAACGCCTGCCAGACGGTCCGCCGCCCTCCGGGCTACTACGACCACCTCCTCGACGGCGAACAAGACCACGCCCTGACGGCGGAGGCCACCAAGCTCCTGGCCGTCTCCGACCCGATCCCTCTGCCAGAAGGGGCCGCGGCGGAGGGGGCGCTGACCCAGCCCAAGGACCCCAGCAAGCTCAACCTCAGCTCGGCTGAGATGACGCAGCTTCAGCTCCTCGACGAGGATCGCCTGACGGGAGACCACCTCTTCCCGGCCGGCCGCCTCGACGCAGACCTCCAGCAGGTCGACCTCCGGACCGTGAACAGCTGGCGCCTGCGGGCCCACGAGGTCCCGACCGTTGAGCTCCTCGAGGTCCACCTCGTGAACGCCGTGGCGCCCTACATCCTCAACACGCGCCTCAAGCCGCTGATGCTCGCGGTCCCGACCCAGGACAAGCACATCGTCAATGTCTCGGCCATGGAGGGCCAGTTCTATCGGATCCTCAAGAGCGACAAGCACCCGCACACGAACATGGCCAAGGCCTCCTTGAACATGCTGACGCGGACCGCTGCCCTCGACTACATAAACGACGGGATCCACATGAACAGCGTCGACACGGGCTGGGTCACCGACGAGGACCCGGTCCACCACGCCGAGCGCAAGCGCGAAGAGCACGGCTTCCACCCGCCCTTGGACATAGTCGACGGCGCGGCTCGAATCGTGGACCCGATCCTGGACGGCCTCAACACGGGCGAGCACGTGTGGGGCCAGTTCCTCAAGGACTACAAAGAGACCGACTGGTAGGGAGCTCCCTGGCGGGGGTTGGCGGTAGCATGCGCCCGCTGAGCCGGCCCTTGGGCCGCATTCCTCAGCCAGGAGGACTCCGTGGGCGAACGTTTGGTCGTCGAGGTCTCTCGCCGCAGCACTGACGAAGAGGACCTCTGCCTCCGCTTGCCGGAGGGGGTCACGAGCCTCCGCGGCGCGAGCCTCTTCGAGCTCGCGCCCGTGACGCAGGAGGGGGCCGAGCGCCTGGCCGCTGAGCTCTTGCGAGACCCAGCCCTGGATACGGCCTCGATCGACGAGAGCGGGGCCGCTACGCCGGCGGCCGACGAGGCCGTCCTGACCGTGATGCGCCGCGACGGCGTCATGGACCCCGTCGCGCTCTCGACGGAGGAGGCCGCGGCCAGGCTCGGCGTCCCCGTCGCGCGCGTCCGCACGGGACGTCGGATCTACGCCCGCGGCGCGGGGGCGCCACCCAGCGAGGCCGCCCTGGAGCACCTCGCGCGTCAGCTCAGCAACTCAGTCGTGGATCGAGTGCTCTTCGGGAGCGAGGCCTTACCGGCCGCGGCCGCGACGGGCGGAAGCCCGACCCTCCGCTCGGAGGTCCCCCTCGAGGGCCTCGACGAGGAGGCCCTCGTGGCCCTCTCCCGCGCGCGGACCCTGGCCTTGGACGCCGTCGAGATGCGGGCGGTCCAAGCCCACTACGCAGAGCAAGGGCGCGCCCCGAGCGACGTCGAGCTGGAGACCATCGCCCAGACCTGGTCCGAGCACTGCAAGCACAAGACCCTGACTGGGCCCATCGAGTTCACTGAACGCGACAGCCAAGGCAACACTGTCACGACGCGACGTTACGAGAACCTCCTCAAGGAGACGATCTTCGCCTCGACGACGGAGTTGAACGACCCGCGCTGTCTGTCCGTGTTCGCGGACAACGCCGGCGTGATCGAGTTCAACGAGACCCACGGGGTCGCGATCAAGGTCGAGACCCACAATCACCCCTCGGCGATCGAGCCCTACGGCGGGGCTGGGACCGGGATCGGCGGCGTGATCCGCGACATCCTCGGGACCGGGCTCGGGGCGCGCCCGATCGCGAACGTAGACGTGTTCTGCGTCGGTGACCTCCGCGCGACCCAGCACCCGGCCGGCACGATCCACCCGCGCGAGCTGCTCCAGGGCGTGGTGGACGGCGTCCGCGACTACGGCAACCGAATGGGGATCCCGACGGTGGCGGGCGCCTTGATCAGCGAGCCGCGCTACGTCGGGAACCCCCTCGTCTATGCCGGGACGATCGGCTTGATCCCCAACGAGTTCGTTCACAAGGCCCCCAAGCCGGGCGACTGGGTCATCGCCATGGGCGGCCGGACGGGGCGCGACGGAATCCACGGCGCGACCTTCAGCTCCGAGTCGCTCACGACCGAGAGCGAGACGGCCTCTGGCGGCGCCGTCCAGATCGGCAACCCCATTGAGGAGAAGAAGGTCGCCGACGTGTTGTTGGAGATCCGCGATCGCGGCTGGATGACAGCGCTCACGGACTGCGGGGCGGGAGGCTTCTCGAGCGCCATCGGCGAAATGGCCGAGGGCCTCGGCGCCGAGGTCGACCTGGCAGAGGCGCCGCTCAAGTATCCCGGCCTGGCCCCCTGGGAGGTCTGGATCTCTGAGGCTCAGGAGCGAATGGTCCTGGCTGTGCCGCCAGAGCACGGCCCCGAAGTCCTCGCGCTCTGCGCCGCCGAAGACGTGGAAGCCGTCAAGCTGGGACACTTCGCAGACTCAGGGCGCCTCGTGATCCGCTGGGGCGAGACCCTGATCGGCGACATGGACATCCACTTCCTCCACGACGGGCTCCCCAAGCAGGAGCGGATCGCGAGCTGGACCCGGCCCGCCCTGGAGCCGGCCAGCCTCGGTGACTCGGACCCCGGCGAGCTCCTGCGCCGAGTCCTGGCGCACCCCAGCGTGTGCTCCAAGGAGTGGATCGTCCGCCAATACGACCATGAGGTCCAAGGCGCGAGCGTCCTCAAGCCGCTGGTTGGGGTGGCCTCTCAGGGGCCTGGTGACGGCGTGGCCCTGGCGCCGGTCCCCGGCTCACAGCGTGGCGTCCTGGTCGGGATCGGGATCCAGCCCGGGCACGGCGACCTCGACCCCTACGGAATGGCGCTCTCAGCCGTCGAGGAGTCGCTGCGGAACGTGGTCGCCATTGGCGGAGACCCCTCTGCCTGCGCGATCCTAGACAACTTCTCCTGGGGCAACTGCCGGCGACCTGAGCAGCTGGGCGCGATTGTGCTCGCGGCCGAGGGCTGCCGCGACGCGGCCCTGGCCTTCAAGACGCCCTTTGTGTCCGGCAAGGACTCGCTCAACAACGAGTACCAGCAGGACGACGGGACGGCGGTCTCGATTCCGCACACGCTCTTGGTGACGGCGGTCGCCGTCACGCCTGACGTGACGCGCCTCGTGAGCGCCGACCTCAAGGGTCCGGGTCACGACCTCTACGTGGTCGGCGAGACCAAGGACGAGCTGGGCGGCTCTCTCGCGAGCGCGCTCCTCGGCGTCGCGGGGGGACAGGTTCCCCAGGTCGACCTGAAGCGCTCGCCCCAGGCTCTGGCGGCGGTTCACGCCGCGATCCAGACCGGCGCGGTCTTGGCCTGCCACGACCTGAGCGAGGGGGGCTTGGCCGTGGCCGCGGCCGAGGCGGCCTTTGCGGGCCAGGTCGGCGCTGAGCTCGACCCGAGCGCGCTGCCTCAATCGGGCGGACTCGAGACCGCGACCCTCCTCTTCAGCGAGACGCCGACGCGCTTCCTCCTCGAGGTCGCTCCCGACCAGGCCCAAGCCTTCGAGGCCGCCCTCGGCCAGACTCCCTTCGCCAAGGTCGGGGTCACGACCGCCGAGCCTGTCCTGAGCTTCGGCGAGGTCTTGAGCGCGCCGCTGGCTGAGCTCCTCGAGGTCTGGCGTCGCCCCCTCTTCGACCTCTACGGAGACTGATCAATGCAGGAACTCCTCCCTGGTGTCTTTCACTACCGCGTGTGGCGTCCCGGGAGCTTCCGGGGCGTGTCCTTCAACGGGACCTACCTCGTGCGCGAGGCCGGCGAGCGGGTCCTGATCGATCCGCCGCCGCTCAACGCCTGGGAGCTCGAGCACCTCGACGCCCTCGGGGCTCCGAGCTTGATCTTGATCACCAACGCGAATCACGTCCGCGCGGCAGCTGAGCTGCGGGAGCGGACCGGGGCCAAGCTCTTGGTGCCGGAGGCCGACGCGGGGCGGATCGAGGTCGAGGTCGACGGGACCTTCGCGCCCGGAGAGGTGGTGGCCGGGCTGGAGGTGATCGGTCTCAGCGATCAGAAGACACCCGGCGAGTCGGCCCTCTACGACGCCGAGCGAAAGCTGATGATCCTGGGAGACGCCTTGATCGGGACGCCTGGCGGCGCGCTCTCCCTCCTGCCGGACGCCAAGTTTCAAGACCCCGCGGCGGCGCGGGTCGGGCTGAGGGTCCTCCTCGAGCGAGAGGTCGAGGCGCTGGTCCTAGGCGACGGCGAGTCTCTTCTCCGAGGCGTGCGTGACGCGCTCCTGAGCTTCTTCCATGAAGTCCCCGAGACCTCGCTCGTGGCCAGTGAGCACGGCCGCGTCCCTGAGCCCGGTCAGCCAGGCTGGTATGTCCTGAACCTCGGCGAGGCCGAGTGGGCTGGGAACGACGACTACGGGCACTGGTGCAGCTTCGAGGGCCAGCGCGGTCGCTTCAGCGAGGTCGGCGTCAACGTCACCGTCGTCGACCCGGGACAACCTGCTTGCCTCTACCACCGCGAGACGACTCAAGAGGGCTACTTCGTGCTCGAGGGCGAGTGCACGCTCCTGATCGAAGACCAGGAGCGCGCGCTGCGGCAGTGGGACTACGTCCACCTCCCGCCAGGGGCGGCTCACGTCCTCGTCGGCGCGGGGAGCGGTCCGGCGGCGGTCCTCATGCTCGGGGCCCGCACGCCTGGGGCTGGGATCCAGTATCCCTCGAGTGAAGTAGCTAGGCGACACAACGCGGGCACGGACGCGACCTATGAGACGCCAGAGGAGGCCTACGGGAGTATTCCCGGGCTGACGCGTCCGACGCCGCGCCCCTTCAGCTGGCCTCTGAGCTAGTAGCCGAGATCCTGGCCAGACTGCCGCCTTGCCCCCAGGATCGATATTCCATGGGAGCTCGAGGCACCTCAGCTGTAGGATTCGAGGCTGAGGGGCTGACGCCGGTCAGCCGAGCGGGAGGTGTGGCGTGACGAGTGTGAGGGAGCGAACTCACCGAGCGCCGGGGGGATCTGGGACAGCGAAAGCGGTCCAGGTCAACGTCCTCCAACCCCTCAACCGCTGCCCCTATTGCCATGACGCGTGTCGTCCCGAGGAGGCGGTGGTCTGCCGCGACTGTCTGGCGCGACACCACGAGCCCTGTTGGGCCGAGCACGGCGCCTGCTCCGCGTGCGCCTCTGCGCACCGCCTAGTCGCTGAGTCCGGCCCTGCGATCTTGATCCGGGGCCCGCGCGCCGAGGAGGCCGAGCCGGAGGCTCGGACGAGCAGCTCGAGACCTGCTCGCCTCGTGTTCCTTTCTCAGGCCGCGGCGCTCTTCTTGGTCCCCCTCGCAGCGTTTCCCTTTTCGAGCACGGAGATCGCGGTTTGGGGTTCGCTAGCGACGCTGCTCTTGAGCGAATTCCTGCTCCTCCGGATCTTCCTCAAGCGTCGTCCCGCTTCGTGGCTTCCCCTCTGGATCCAGACCGGGATCTTGATGGCGGGTTGGATCCTGACCCCGCTTCTGGTGGACCTGCTCGCGTTGAGCCCGAACGAGTCTTCGCTCGTGATGTGGGCCCTGGGCACTTCCTTGGGGGGGCTCTCCTTGGGGACTGGGATCTTGTTGCCGAAGGACGACGAGGAAGCCGAGGAGGCCTCAGTAGGGCGGCAAGAGCCTGCGGAACCCGTGCCCCAGGACGACGCTTAGGAACATTAGGTTCCGGAGCGGAATCGCGGGCCAGAACAGGGGAAGGGGGCCTGGTCGAGCGTCGCCTGCGTAGGTCTCGTGGAGGCGTCCGGCGAGGCGGCGCAGCCAGGGCACGGAGCGCGGCCACTCGCCTATCGCCTCGACCCAGTCGCTGGGGATCCCCTCGCTCCCGACCGCTGCGCCTGAGATTCCGCCCAGGATCGCGCCAGTCGTGTCGGCGTCCCCACCCAAGCGAATCAGGTCGCTCAGGGCGCGCTCGAAGTCGCCAGGTGACCGTAGCCAGCAGAACAGGACGGCGGGCATGGTGTGGTTGACGTAGCCGCTGATTCCCTTCTCTTGACCTATGGCCGCTGCGAACTCGGCTGGGCTCGACCCTCGCGCGAGGTGCTCGCCGATCTCTCCCAGGGCGGCGCGAAGCTCCTCGCCACTGAGCTCGGAGCGGAGCGTGTCCAGGAACGCGCTTGGGTTCAGCGACGCGCCGAGCATGGCTCCATGGTGAGCGGCCAGCGCCGCAGCTAGGGCACCCTCTTCGGCCTTGGGGTCGGTGTGGGTGATTCGGGTCGATACGCGAACGACGCGGCGGAGGAGCTCGGTGTCTCCGAGGCAGGCGCCAAGGATGGGGGCTCGCATGGCGGGTCCGTTGCCGGCTGTGAACACTCCGCTCATGTGCGGAGGGAACCCGAGCCAAAGCTTGATCAGCGCGCGCAGGGTCCCGAACCCGATTCCGGCTGGGAGGGCGAGGAGCCAGCCCCGCAGTCGCCAGCCGAGGGAGCGCCCGAACCCGACTTCGTCCGTGGGTGAGCGGAGCAGGGCCTGGGCGACGAGGCAGGTGTGCTCGGTGTCGTCGCTGACGAAGCCCTTCCCGAGCAGAAAGCGCTGCTCGAGGTCGTCGCCGAAGAGGCGGCGAGCTCGGCGAGGCGAGAGCCCCTCGCGCGGGAGCCCGATGCTGTCGCCGACGGCTGTGCCGAGGATGGCTCCTTCGATCGCGCCTAGGCTCGGCGTTCTGGGGCTGCTGGAGGGCGGGGAGGTCAAGGCGGACAGGTTAACGATCCGCCGCCGCCCGGTCGCACCCGACCGGAGCAGACACGACGAACCCTTAGGACCGGTCCCCTCGGCGTGGATCCCGACCTCGGTCAGCGAGCCGAAGAATAGAGCCCCTTGCGAAGCAAGGGAGCGCTCCCGCGAGAAGAGGAGCCGAGCCCAGCCGGAGCCGTAGCTGCTCTGCGGGGCGGGCATGTTTCTGAGCTTGCTCGGGAACGCCGGCGCAAGGCGGCCCTCCGCCGGGAGAAGTGCCTGGCCCCTCGTGACGACTGCCCTGAGTGCGGCTCACGAGTGGGATGTCGCGGAAATCCCATGGGCAAGATCTGCCCGCCTGACTCTGGTCTTTGCAGCGGCGAGGGGTGGGCAGGGAGCAGGCGCTTACCCTGCTCTCCCGCCGCACCAAGCGACCCGGCAGAGGACCCGCCTGAACGCTCCCGCTGATCCCAAGCCCTCCCCCTGCTCGCCGCCAGAGGCCGAGGCTCCTCGGCCGGACCAGCGGAGGGGCTACCTGGACCTCCTCCGAAGAAATGTCGCTTTTCGACGACTCTTCCTGGCGCGCCTGGCGAGCCTCGGCGGAGACTGGTTCAACACCCTCGCGGTCTTGGCCCTCCTGAGAGAGCTGGGGCTGGCTGATGCGAGCAGCTTCGGCGGCGTCCTGATCGCAAAGATGCTTCCCTCGCTCTTGGTCGCTCCCCTCGCAGGCGTCCTCGTCGACCGGCTCGACCGCAAGCGGCTCCTGGTCAGCATGGACCTGATCCGCGCCGCGATCGTGCTGACCGTCCTCGCCATGCCGGCTTGGGCCGCCTGGGCCACGGCCCACGACCTCCCCGTTGCAGGGTTTCTCTACGCAACCGTCGTCCTCCATGCAGCCTGCATTCCGATCTCCGAACCTGCCCGCAACGCAGTCCTGCCCGACCTCGTGGACAGCGAAGACCTTGTCGCGGCGAACGCGCTGGGCGCCGCCTCCTGGTCGCTGATGTTCGCGATCGGCGTCAGCCTCGGGGGCGTCGTGACCGAGCTCTTCGGCTGGAGAGTCGCGATCGGGATCGACGCTGCGACCTTCTTCTTTTCAGCCTTCGTCCTCGCCGGAACTGCGATCCCCGATCACCGCCAGCCCGGCACCGGGGGACACCGCGGGACCTTCCTCGAAGGCCTGAGGTTCATCTGCAGCCGACCCCGAATCCTGACCCTGGCCCTCGCCAAGGCAGGTTGGTCCCTCGCTGGAGGAATCACCCTCCTCCTGACCGTCCTTGGCGAGCGGGTCTATCCGGTCGACGGTCGCCCGATCCTCGCTGTCAGCGCCCTCTGGCTCGCCCGCGCCTTCGGAACCGGGGCCGGACCCTTCGCCGCCAGAGCTCTCTGCGGCCAGGACCCGCGCCGCGCAGAGCGGATCCTCTCGGTCGCCTTTCTCTGGGGAGGACTTTGCTACATAGCGCTCGGACACATGCCCTGGCTCTGGGCCGCGATGCTGGCCGTGGCCCTCGCCCATCTCGGCGGAGCCACCGTGTGGGTGTTCAGCACCGTGCGCCTCCAGGCCCTGACCCCAACGGCGATTCGCGGACGCGTGTTCTCCGCTGAGCAGGCCGTGTGGACCCTCGTGATGGCCACCTCGACTTGGATCCTCGGACTCCTGATCGATCAGGAGGTGGCTTCGCTCCCACAGATCACCACGGGACTCGGCTACGTCCTGATCATCCCCGGCTTGGCCTGGCTCCTCCGCTGCGCGTGGCTCGGCGATCCCCCTCGATACCAAGCCTCCGCCCGCGGTCAAGGCGGATAGACTCCCACTGTGGACGCCGACCACGAACCAACTCCACCCGCCTCACCCCCCCCCGCGAACCCCGCGGACACGGAGCAACCTGCACCGACGCCCCATGAGGCTGCGGCCGCCGGAGAGCCCGCGTCGACGATCGACCCCGCGCAGAGCCAAGACACCCCGCCCGCCGAATCGAAACCGCCCAGCGGCGAGGCGCCCAGCGGCGAGTCCCCCAGCAGCGAGGCCGGCGAGGCGCCCAGCAGCGAGTCCCCCAGCAGCGAGGCCGGCGAGGCGGCCAGCAGCGAGGTGCCCCGCAGCGAGGCTGGCCAGGCCGGCCAGGCGCCCGGCACTGAAGCCTCCGACTTAGCGACCTCGACTGCCAAGACGGCCGCCAAGGGGAAGGGCGTCCGGGAGCGCCTGGCGAACGACCGAGCCCTTCAGGCCGCGCGTCGCCGCGCGCTCCTGACGGGACGCCTCGCGACCACAGCGCTGGTGCTCCTCGTCCTAGCCGGCCTCGCCTTTCTAGCCCGCCGTCCCCTCCTCCGGACCCTAGCGCGCAGCGGCGGCGGCGAGCTAAATCAGTGGGCGCTTAATGTCCTCGCGGGACTCGAGGACCCGGGCGCCTTCGATCTCTACGTGGCGAACATGGGCGCTCGCAGTGATCACTACACCCCTCTCGTGTACCGCCTAGCGGGCCGGAATCGAGCCCCGGACGACTCCGGCATCCCGCCGGACGACCCGGGCCAAGTCGAAGAGCACAGACAAATCTTGATCAAGGCCGTTCGAGAGGAGGATCCCGACCTGCAGCGAGGGGGACTGCGTGCCTTCTCCTGTCTCCGTCAACGCGAGTGGATTCGGGACCCAGAACTCCTGCAGAGCGTCGCTGACGCCCTCTCGTCTCAAGACGTCGTCTCGCGACGCTTTGCCGCGATCGGGCTCCGCAACGTAGCTCCGACCCCCGCCCACCAGGCGCGGCTCCTGAACACCGTCCGCAGCGACACCGATCGCCTCGTGCGCCGCTTCGCGGTGCAGGCCCTGGCGCGCAGCCAAGACTCCTCGCTCGGGCCCGAGCTCGCGGCGCTGGAGGACGAAGCTCCGGAAGTCCAGCGTGAGCTCTTCTTGGCCCTCGCGCGACTCGGGGTCCCTGTGCCCTTCAGCCGCCTTCGGTCCCTCTACAGCGAGTTTCCGACGCTTCGCCAGACCGTCGTCGAATCCCTGGCCAAGCGAGAAGAGGCCGGCGTCGACGAGCTGATCGAGGCCGCAATTCGAGACCCCTCTCCTGGGACTCGGCTAGCTGCAGCCAAGGCCCTTCGTGACCGTGAGCGCTCTGAGGGCCTAGACGCCCTCTGCTACGCCCTAGGAGACGCAGATCCTGCCGTCCGGCTCGAGAGCATCGACTCGATCCTGGCTCGCCCCGACGGAGCGCGAGCCCTGCGTTCCCTCGTCGCAGCCCTCGAGGATCACCAGGGCTGGGAGGAGTTGAGGCGCTTACACACCACCCTGGAGGCCCTCACCAAACACCAAGGCGTGCCGGATCCCCTTCAGAGCCAGGAGCTGACTTGGACTCGGACTCAGGTCGCCTGGCGGAGCTACCTTCGCGAGCAGAGAAAGCGGTGAGCACGCCCGACCGAGGAGACCTCGACGAGACCCGAGAGATCGTCGATCCGCAGCGCGTGGCGGAGACGGAGCGCATCAAAGGCCCGCGCCTACGCCGCCGGCTGGCGCCCCTCGACGAGACCCGCGTCGCCGCGACCCAGCGACTGAAGTCCGCCGAGGACGCGCCGAGCAGCGAGACAGTTCGCTATCTCGAGCCGGCCCACGAGACCCTGAGCAGGATCAAGACGCAGCGCTGGGAGGGCGACCCCGCTCTCCTGGAGACGACCCTCGGCGATCTTTCAAAGCCACCCCCGCCCCGAGAGGCGGCTGAGACTCGCGTGGACCTCCTGGCCTCAGAGCTCGGCGAAACCTCTTCTGGCAAGGGCAAGGCGAGCGCGAAGAAGGGCAAGGGAAAGGCCAAGAAGAGGAAGGCCTCCAAGAAGAGCAAGCCTGAGCCGAGGAAGCCCGCCAAGAAGAAGGCTCGAATCCGGCCGCGGCTGAGCGTCTCAGAGGCGCGTCGCGACTCGCGACAGCGGGCCCTCGCCGAGCACGCCTCAAGAGCTCAGGCCCGGACGAAGGCTGCCCAGTCAGAGGCCGAGCCCGCCTCTGGTTCCGCTCTTAAGTCGAGCAGCGACGCGGTTGGCAAGGTCGCCAAGAAGAAGACGGGCCAGGTCGCCAAGAAGAAGACGGGCAAGGTCGCCAAGAAGAAGACGGGCAAGGTCGCCAAGAAGACGGGCAAGGTCGCCAAGAAGACGGGCAAGGTCGCCAAGAAGAAGACGGGCAAGGTCGCCAAGAAGAAGACGGGCAAGGTCGCCAAGAAGAAGACGGGCAAGGTCGCCAAGAAGACGGGCAAGGTCGCCAAGAAGAAGACGGGCAAGGTCGCCAAAAAGAGCACGAGCGGAACAGGGAAGCGGCGGGGGCGGCCCCCGAAGGCCTGGCTCGAGCTCGTCGAGAACCTGATCGAACAGGCTCAGGGGAGCGCGGGTCGGCTTCAGAGCACGATCGTCGAGGCGGCCGTCCTTCAGACCTTCGACGACGTGTCTCGGCTCTCGCAGACCGTCACGGCCCTTGAAGAGCGCGGCGTTCTGATCGAGGGCGGGACTAGCGCGGCGTTCAACGAGAACGACCCGGATCCCGTTCAAGCCTATTTCAATGACATGTATGACATTCCTCTCCTGACCCGGGAGCAGGAGGTCGAGATCAGCGAGGCCCTCTTCGCCTGCAAGGAGCGGCTCCGCGACCTCGCCCTCGGGACGCGAATCGGCGCGCTCGAGGCCCTCAAAATGCTCGAGCGGGCGGCGAGCGGGAAGCTCTTCTTCGACCGTCTGGTCGGAGCGGCTCGGCTGGAGGGCGGCAAGGCCGCTCGGACCGCCGCGCGCGAGCAGCTGACGGAGGACCTCGAGCGAACCAGAGCCGTCATCGAGGAGGTCGACGAGCTTCAGCTGCGGATTCGTGGGGCTCGCGAGGACGCCTCGCGGGCGGAGGAGATCCTGACGGCCAAGATCGAGATCCGTTCGCGAGCCTTAGAGCTGGCCGAGGTCATGTCGATCTACGACTACGACGTGGCGGTCGCCATCGAGGTCGCGCTTCAGCTCGAGCAAGACCTTCAGCGCCTGTTCAAAGCTCGGATCCTGGCCCGGGAGGCCGAGCGGAGCGGGGACGCAGCCCGCGCCGCAGAGTTCCAGCGCGAGGCGGAGGCCACCGAACTCGGGCACTGGGAGCGAGCGGGAGACCTTCAGCGCCGGGTCCGGAAGCAGATCGGGCCGGTCCTGGCCGAGTACCGCCTGCGCAAGTCAGAGCTGGCGCGGGGGAACCTGCGCCTCGTGATCTCGATCGCTAAGCGCTATCGCGGACGAGGGCTGGGCTTCCTGGACCTGATTCAGGAAGGCAACTCGGGGCTGATGCGGGCGATCGAGAAGTTCGATCCACGGCGCGGGTTCAAGTTCTCTACCTACGCCACCTGGTGGATCCGCCAAGCCGTGACCCGAAGCCTCGCCGAGAAGTCGCGCATGATCCGGCTTCCGGTCTACCTGACCGACGTGATCCAGAAGGTCCGCCGCCTCTCGCGAGAGGTCGACGAGGTCACGGGCCAGCCCCTGGGACTTCACGAAATGGCCGAGCGGATTGGGGTCAGCGCCGAGGACGCCGAGCGGGTCCTGAAGGCCACGCGCGGGCCCGTCTCGCTTGACGTGCCGCTGACCGGGGGCGACGACGGATCTGACTTCGTGGCCTACCTCGAAGACGAGCGCGCCCCGAGCCCTCGAGCCGGAGTCCAGCGCGAGCTCCTCGCCGAGCAGATCCAGCGCGTCTTGGGTAGCCTCCCGGTCCGCGAGCGCGAGGTGATCCGCCTCCGCTTCGGGCTCGACGGAAGCCGGGTCCACACTTTGGAAGAACTCGGGAAGCGCTTCAACGTGACTCGCGAGCGCGTCCGCCAGATCGAGATTCGAGCGATTCGAAAGCTCCAGCAACCCACCGTGGCCGATCGCCTCGAGGGGTTCTTAGAGGTCCTCCCATGACAACCGAACCGGTGTCCAATGAGCCAACTTCCGAGGGTCCCCCTGAGGGCGACCCGGCTCCCGCGCCAGCGGCGGCCCCCCCGGCCCCAACGCTCACGCCAGACCAACTCAGCGGGCGCCTCTTCCTCCGCTGGAACGGAGGCGCCTTGGTGCTCGGGCTCCTGGTTCTGGTCGGAGCGGCCTTCATGACTCGCGGCAGTTCGCCGGTCACGACGGGCCCCGAGTCGCGCTTCGATCCTCTCCGCTTTACGAGCGACGGCCGCTGGGATCAGGGTCGCGCAGAGATCGCGCGCTACCAGGCTCGGCGAGTGATCTACTCGCGTCCGCAGGCCTACGAGCTGATTCGGATCGCGGTCAAGGAGCGCTTCGACCCCGCTCAGGGCGTCAAGGGAGAGGCCCCAGGTTCCCTAGACGTGATAAAGACGATCGCCGTCCACGACACCCCGACGCACAGGGCCTATCGCTACCGCCAGCAGCTGGTCGTTCAGGTCCCGCGCCTGGACCCGCGCCAAGTCTTGGCGGCGTCCATGTCGAGCCAAGAGTGGTGTGGCTCGACCTTCGTCCGTCTGGCCTCGAGGGCCGCTGTAAAGGGTCTCCAGAGGACGATTCATAGCTACTTCGCGGGGGAGGGTGATCAAGTTGATCAAGTCCCCGTTGGTACTGTCCTAGCGGACCAGGTCCCCTTCTTGGTCCGCGCAGTTCATTGGCAGCGGACTCCGAAGCTCGAGTTGAGCCTCCTCCCGACCCTGCTCTCGAATCACGGTCAGCAGAGCGACCCCGTCGCGGCCGTCCTGGAGCGTGTCGCAGAGGAAGAGATCACGGTCCCGGCGGGGACCTTCAAGTGCGTCCACATTCGCGTGCTGCGGACGACCTCGGCCGGCGAGGCCGTCGATCACTACTGGGTGGCTAAGGATGCGGGGCGTCCTCTGGTCAAGTTCCAAGACGCCACGGGGGAAGGCGAGCTGATCTCCACCGCTTGGGAGGCCTACTGGGAAGATCCGGCTCCGAGCAAGGAGGGCCCGAAGTGAGGGTCGTGATCACGGGCGCGACCTCCGGGCTCGGGGCCGAGCTCGCGCGGCAGTATGCGGCGGAGGGAGCGACTCACCTGGGGCTCGTGGGACGTCGCGAGGCGCTCCTGAAAGAGGTCGCCGAGGCTTGCCGAGCTTCGGGGGCCGAGGTCCAGGTCTACGTCCAAGACGTGCGGGACGGTGAGGCCATGGTGGCCCTGGCGGACGACTTCGTGAGCTGGGCTGGCGGGGCCGACGTCGTGATCGCCAACGCTGGCGTCGGTGGACCCGACAGCCTCGGCAAGGGAGATCCGAGCACGCTGACTTGGATGATGGACGTCAACGTCAACGGCGTGATCAATACCCTGGTGCCCTTCGTCAAGAGCATGCAGAGCCAGGACCTGGTCAAGGGGCGACGCGGGTCATTGGTCGCGGTCGCTAGCCAAGCTGGGTTTCGCGCCTTGCCTCACCACGCCGGCTACGCCGCGAGCAAGATCGCTGTCCGAACCTTGATGGACGGCTTCAGCTACACCTTGGAGCATAAGGGGATCAGCGCCACGACGATCAATCCGGGGTTCGTGGTCTCGGAGATGACGGCCAAGAACAAGTTCCCGATGCCTTTCATGCTCGAGACAGACGTCGCCGTGCGACGCATGCGGAAGGCGATCGCCAAGCGCAAACGGACCTACACCTTCCCTCGCCGTCTCTATGCCTTGATCTATCTCCTCCAGCTCCTGCCTCGCTTCGTCGTGGCCCGCGTCCGAGCGTGAAGGTAGGCCCCCCCGAGAGCTACGAGACCTTCGCCAGCAAGGCCAAGGGGGAGGCGCTCAGCGGGGTGGCGCGCTGCAAGAGGATCGGGATCGGGCGCTCGCGGGGAGAGCTCTTGGCCGCCGAGGAGTCGGAGCTCTGGCGTTGGCACTCCGAGTCACTCCTGGCGTCGACGGGGGCCGCAGGCGCAGGCGAACTCGCTCCTGGGGAGCCCAGCTTGCTGACGCTGAAGCGGGAGCTGGCGGAGCGCCTCCTGGGCCCTCGCTGTCGGCTCTGTTTCCTCCACTGCCCGGTCGATCGTCGCTCCGGCGAGCGAGGGGCTTGCGGGCTCGGGGTCGGACTGCGCCCCTATCAGGACTTCGTCCACCTCGGCGAGGAGCTCGAGTTGATCCCGACTCACGCGGTCTATCTCGCCGGCTGCAACTATCGCTGCGCGTACTGCAGCGACTGGGGCGCGGTCGTGCGGCCAGACGAGATCGCGGAGGTCGCGCCTGAGGTCTTGGCTCGCTCCATAGAGGCTCGGCGGCGCGAGGGGGCCACGAGCCTGAGCATGATCGGCGGCGTGCCTGACGTGAGCCTGCCCGCGATCCTGGCGGCTCTGGACGTGGCTCAGGTCAGCGTCCCCCTGGTCTGGAATACCAACCTCTCGGCGACGCCCGAGGCGGCGGACCTCCTGGAGGGGGTCGTTGACGCCTACGTGGCGGATCTGAAATACGGAAACGAGGGCTGTGCCCAAGAGGGGTCGGCGGTCAAGGGCTCGCTAGCCGTGGCTCAGGGGCTCCTGACGCGCTGCGCTCGAGAGGCCTACCTGATCGTGCGGCACCTCGTGTTGCCAGGCCACGTGACGTGCTGCGCGCTCCCAGCCCTGGAGTGGCTCGCGAAGGCGCTCCCTGGAGCGCGGCTGAATCTCATGAGCCACTACCTCCCCCCCGAGCAGGTCAGCGGCAGCTCCTGGGACCGCCTTCCCCGAGCGGACGAACTGGCAGCCGCCCGCGCCCGGGCAGAGGCGCTCGGGTTCGACCTGGTGGGTCCGGGGCTCTTGGGCGACTTGGGGCCGCTCGCCGACAAGGAGGAGCCCCCCGCCGAGAGCGCCGCAGGCTTCAGCTCCGAGATACGAATCGAGCCCGGGGGCCGGGTCGTGATCGAGAACCTGAGCCCCGAGCTCTTGGGGATCGTCGAGAGCCTCGGCGCAGAGCTGCCTGAGCTCGAGCTGCGCAGGTTGGCTGGCGAGGCGTGGCGCAGGGGTCAGTCGCCGGAAGTGGGGTAGCCGAACGAGCTGGCGGCGATCACTCCTTCCAGCTGAACTTGACCAGGCCGGCCTCGAACTCGGGCTCAGCTTCGTGGCGTACTCGGCGAAGGGTGACTCGGGCCGCGAGCTCAGGGGTGTCCCCGACCAGGGCACGCCGGATCGCGTCCAGGCGAAGCTGTCCCAGAGCGACGCTGGTGGCGGAGACTCGGCGAGGAGCTCCCTGGCTCTCGTCGACGAGGACGTAGGCCTCGTCGAGTGTTCGCTCGGCTCGAGCCAGGCGGAGAGCTATGGACTTGAAGCGACCCTGGGTGGCCTGGAAGGCTCGCTCGGAGCCAGCGGCCTGGTGCTCGCTGGCCTCGGCTCCGACGATCAGAAGCTCGCGGCGGAGCTCCGTCACGCGCTCCTCGCAGCGGCGCGCGAGGGCCAGGCGGTCGTGGGCTGGGGGTGTCGTTAGCTTGCGGATTCGAGCGAGGTCCGCCTTACCGAGGGCGTGTTCGAGCTGAACCCGACCCGAGGTGGCCAAGAGGCGCTCGCGAACGACGAGGATCTCGCTCAGCCCTCGCGGGCTGAGCGTCTCGACTCCAGGCAGGAACTCGATCCCTGCGACCTCCCGTGAGCCTTCTGCGTTCGTCAAGCCGGTCAGGTTGCCGATCCCCTGACCGAGGTCGGTCAGTCCGCCCACGAGGCGTTTGGGTGCGGCCAGGACTGCGTCGCTCAAGATCGTCGCGAAGGCCTCCCCAAAGAGTCGCGGGATCTGAAGGGCGGCGTAGGAGAGAAGCCCGCTGAGGCTGAGGTCGGTCAGGTCGAGGGGGCTAGGGTTGACCGGGATCCGCAGCGTCTTCCCGTTGATCACCTTCGCGGTCTCGAGGGCAGGCCCGACAGGGAAGGGCAGACCGAGCCAAGAGCGAAACGGTCCCTCCTCACCCTCGCTGAGAGTCAAGTCGTGAAGCGTCGTCGTGCTGGTCAGGTGCAGGCGAGCGTCGTCGCTGAGGCGAATCGAGGCCTCCACGTCGACTCGCCCTCCCTCGATCTCTGCGCCGAAGGACTTGGCCAATCCCGCGTAGTTGGAGACCTGGACGCCGCTGACCTCGAGCTCGAGGGCGGCGGTCGGCTTCGGGAAGAGCGCAGCGCGGAGGTCTAGAGAGATCCGTCGCCAGGCCGGGACAGGAAGCTCGCTCCCCGGTAGCGGGATAGGTCCACCGAGGACTTCGCACTCGAGGGCGAGCTGCCCCTTCTCGTGGAGGAGCTTGCTCGTGAGGCCAGTCAGATTGACCTCGAGGTCGCTGAAGGGGAGGCGAATCGGCGGGTCGTAGCTCTCGTCGAGGAGCGCGACGTCGATCTTGGAGACGCTGACTCGATCGATCCTGATCTCGAAGGCGGGCGGAGCCGGGGATGCCGGTGCCGGCGCAGCCCGAGGCGGAGCGCCTTCCTGGGCGGGAGCAGGCTCCGCTCCCTCCTTCGGCTCCGGAGCCTCCTCTGCGGGGGGGGCTGGGATTGGGATCGTGAACCCGAGGGCGTGGAGGCCTGCTGCGTCACGCCGGAAGCGACCCCGCGGACGGACGACCTCGACCTCGCTCACGAAGAGCCCCCGCTCGGGGTGGAGCTCGCGCACGTCCACGCTCAGGCGCTCGAGCCCTGCCAGGGGCGCCTCGTCCGGGGAGTCGACCTCACGGAACTCGACGCCGCTCAGCTCGATTCGCGCGCCGAAGCCCGTCTGGGCGAAGTGGAAGTTGAGCGGCTCGCGCCGCTTGGTCACGAGCTCAGCTCGCAGGGCTCCTTTGGTCGTCGCGTTCGTGGGTCCGGTGAGGACGGTCCCCTCGAGCTCGGGGAGCGCGGAGAGCACGCCGGCGCCTTGGATCCCCTTCAAGGCCCAGTCGACCTCGAACCCAGGCTCGAGGGCGAAGGGGCGCAGTCGGGCCACGACGACCGCCTCAGAGACGAGGGGCGCGATCCCAACTTCGGTGCGCAAGACCCAGGCTGGCGCGTTGGCGAGGTCGCCTGCAGGGGCCAGGAGGGGGGCCGTGTTGCGGAGGCGGAGGTCGTTGACCGAGACCCGCGCTGCCCCGGGACGCTCGAGCGAGATTCGACGCAGATCGACCTCGAGGCGGTCAAGGGAGAACTCGGGGAGCTCGGCTTGAATCCGCCGAGCGAGGGCTTGGCTCGCTCGCGCCAGCGCCCGCCGCGCTCGCGACTCGGCAGCCGGGTCGGGCTTGGGGGGCGTTGGCGCGAGGCTCGCATTTGGAGGTCGCTCAGGAGCTGTCTCCTCTGGGGCCAACTCGCTGGGCGGAGAGGCCGAGGGGCCGAGTCGGAGCCCGAGGACGTGGAGCGCTTGGTCTTGGTCGAGCTTCAGGTCAAGCTCGAGTCCCTTGAACATGAGGGACTCGACGTCGACCCTGCGCGTCGAGGGGGCGAGCTGACGGAGGTGGCAGGAAGCCTCGGAGAGGCGGAGCAAGGAGCGCTCGCCGTCGCGGAGCGCGACCTTCGTCAGGGAGCCCTCTGCTCGGAGGCCGCGCTCGGCGTGGAGCCCGAGTCCGGCCTCGAAGTGAGCGTCCAGTGAAGCGTCCCGAAGCTCGACTCCGAGTTCGGGGGGGAGGAGTTGGGCCAGGGGGCCAGCCCGCAGCCCGTTCAGGTCGAGGTCGCCCGCGACGCGATAGCCCGCCCGAGGGTCTCCGTGAAGCTGACCCTTCAGCTCGAGTCCTTTGAGGACGCGGGGAAGCCTGAGGGCCAAGCGATAGGGGAGTGGCTCCAGCTCTAGCTCGGGGCTGAGCGTGGCGGGACCCACGCTGCCTTCGCTCTCCAAGGAGATCGTCTCCGGTGGAGTGAGGGTGAGGTCCTCGAGAGTCACCTGGGCCCCCTCCAGGGTCACAGGGGCGAGCGCGAGCCGAGGGAGGTGAAGCTTCGCTAGGGCGGCGTGAACACGTTCAGCCACGACCTGGGGGAGTTGGGTTGGTCGGGGAATCTCGGAGGAGCTGGGAGGCGAGGCCTGGGTCTTGGGTCCTGGAGCCGGGCCCGGGGCGGGGTGGGCGGGCTGAGCGGGGGCGGAGGACGCTGGCTCGTCGCGGGGAGAGAGGAGGAGCCGCGTCCCAGCCAGTTCGAGGGCTCCCGGGAGGCGGCGGATCAAGAGCCTAGGTCCCCGGAGGACGTTGGGGCCCAGGGTGACCTGGCTAGGAGTCAGGCCGAGCTGGAGGGCGGCTCGATCCAGGCCGAGCCATTCGCGCTTGGCGTCTCGGAGGCTGGTCTTGGCAGCCCAAGCCGAGAGGCCGACGCGGCCGGGTCCGAGGTCGACCTGGGCGCCGAACTCGCTGGTGAAGGTCCCGCCTCCCTTGGCGAAGGCGAGTTCAAGGCCCGCGCGCTGGAGGTGATCCCGGAGGACGTCGAGGTCGAGGGCTCTTAGGTCGAGGTGCCCTTCGAGTCGCAGCCGGTCACGGCTGAGGGAGAGGTCCCCGCGCAACTCGAGCTCGCTGAAGAGCCCAGGGGCTCGGATCCGGGCCCGAAGGGGTCCTGGGGGAGTCGGAGCCGAGGTGTCGAAGCTGAGGGGGCCTCCGGCAGCGCTGACTCGGAGCGGGAGGTCGAGGTCGCTGGCGGCGTCTCGGAGGTCGATGGCGACCTGGCCGAGGTGGAGGGCTCCGACCTCGAAGCGCGGCAGGGAGAGGCCAGCGAGAGGGTGGGTCCTAGGGATCGGAAGCGGGGAGGTCGTCGGGCCGGTCTCTCGCGGAGAGGGGGTCTCTGTGGAGGAAGAGCCGGGGAGGGGCGCCTCGGGGGCGGCTTCGCCGGCACCAGCCCCGGCGACCTTCGCGGCCCGCGCGCTCGTGACGGCAGCCAGGCCGACGCGCAGCCCAGGGATCAAAAGGGTCCCTTCCGGCTCTCGCTCGATTCGGGTCGCGAAGCTCTCTAGCGCGATTCGTCCCAGGCGGACTCTTTCGGGGGAGACCTCGAGCCCGCTCAAGGAGGCTCCTGCGAGGCTCAGGAGCTCTCGAGGCCCTTCGCTGAGGACGAGGCGCTCGAGCTCGAGGCCTCCCTCGAGGCGCCCCTCGGCGAGGCGGCCTAGGTTCGCTCGGGCGCCGAAGGTCGCCTCGCAGATGCCCTCGCGGAGGAGGCCCTCGACGCCGAGAGCTAGGAGGTAGGCGTTGAGGGGCTCTAGCGAGAGTCCCTTGGCGCTGAGGGTCCCGCGCAGGGCTGGAGTCTGGGCCGAGGGGCGGAGCTCGAGGGCGAGCTCGGCGCGCTCGACGAGGCCGGGGGCGACGAGCCAGCCGTGAAGGGTCCTCGAGGTCACGGGGGCCGCAGGGTCGAGGTCGAGTTCGAGGTCGGCGAGGGAGCAGCCGAGGTCTTCTATGGCGTGGGTTCGCTCGAGGGCCCGGTCGACGAAGCGGACTTGGGCGCCCTCGAGACTGAGCTGGCCGAGGCGAAGCTTGCCGCGGAGCGGAGCCGAGCCGGTAGGAGCGAGCGCCGGAGGCGGCTCTTCGCCAGAGGGGGGGCGAGGCTCAGGTCGTTGGGCTGCCGGAGGCTGGGCTGCCGGGCTCTGGGGCGACGCGCGTCGAGGCGGGGGGCGGAAGGCGAAGCCGCAGCTCCCGAAGCCGCCCTGGTCACGCCAGAGGCGCGCTCGCGGGGCGCGGATCCGCAAGCTCCCGACGCTCAGGCTGGGTCCAGCGAGGTCGAAGGCTAGTCCCTCGAGCGCGAGCTTGGTGAGTCCGAGCCACTCGACCTCTCCCGCTCGGTAGCTGACGTCGCTCAGGATCAGGGAGCCTTCGAGGGTTCGGGCCGGGGGAGCTTGGATCTCGAGGGCCGCTTGGAGGGCCAGGGTGCCCTGCTCGTATTCGCGTTCGATTCCGAGGGCGTTGAGGTAGGGATCGAGCCGGCGAGGGCAGAGATCCTCCCCGCGGAGTCGGAGGCCTCCGCTGAAGCTGCGGCGGCTCGGAGCGCTGGCGCTGCCGACCACGGCGATGGTCCCGAGGATCCCTGGGGCGCTGGCGTGGAGGCGGAGGCTAGCCGGGGTGGTCGTCGCTTCTCCCCAGACCAAGTCGCTGACGCTCAAGGAGTCGAGGCTGAGCGTGAGCGGCTGGCTCGAGGCGAGTTCGTCAGCGAAGGACAGCGAGCACTCGCTGACGCTAAGCTGGCGGAGCGCCAGGCGGACGATCTGGAAGGGAGGGGCCGAAGTCGGAGCAGGCGGCGCGGGAGGCGTGGAAGCGCTAGGGGTCGCGGCTACAGGGGGCTCTGGCTCTGACTTTGGCTCTGACTTTGGCTCTGACTTTGGCTCTGACTTTGGCTCTGACTTTGGCTCTGGGGCGGTTCGGGTCGGGCCGGGCGTCGTTGGGCCAGGCTTGGGCGCCCGAGGGAAGGTGGCGATTGCAGGGGGGAGGGCGACCTGGAGTCCGGCGACTCGGAGCGCGCCTCCTGAGTCGCGGCCTGCTCGGGCCCGCGCTCCGTGGAGGAGGAATTGCTCAACGTCTAGCTCGAAGGCCTCAGGCGTTGGGGCCAGCCGGGGGACGCGGAGGGAGAAGTGGTCCAGCCCAAGCACCTCGCCCTCGTCCGCGAAGAGTGCGACGTCCTCGACCTGGACGTCAACGGAGAGGACACGCGGCTCTGCTGGGAGAGGCGCGAGGGAGGCGGTGAGTCGCGCGCGACCGGCCAAGGCGCGCGCCTGAGGAGTGATCCCAAACTCGCTCAGGAGCTCGCGGAGGGGCTCGAACTGAAGCCCCTCGAGCTTGGAGCGGAGGGTGAGGGAGACCCCGCCCTGGCTGGCGCGGAGCTCTCCCTCCGCGCGAGCCAAGGTCAGGAGGCCCGGCGCGCGAGCCTCCGCCAGGAACGGCGTCGCGGGGGCGTCGGGGGCAGCGTGGAGCTGTCCCAATGAGACGCTCAGTCCGACGATCGACTCCAGCGGCGGGGCGAGGGTCTCGTCGCGGAGGACGATCTCGACGCCCTCGACGCGGAGCCCGCGAAGCCGAAAGAAGGACAGGTCGGGCAGGAGCGGGCCTGGGGCGGCGGCCTCGCCGGCTGGCGGGTCGCTAGGCTCTGGCGCTGGCGTCGCCGGAGCCTCGGGGTCCTGCGCGAGGAGGGGGTCGAGGGCTTCGAGCCAGTTCAGCGTCCCGCGTGGCGTTCGGCGGACCCAGATCCGGAGGCCGTCGAGGTCTAGGCGCTCGACGTCGACCTCACCCTGGAGGAGCCGGCTCGTCGCGAGGTCAACTCGAAGGTGTCGTAAATGGACAAGGCGGCCCCCGGAGGTCTGCTCGACAGTCAGGCCGCGCAGCTCGACCTCGCCTGTGCTCAGGCTGAGGTTGAGTTCGTCGTAGCCGATCTCGAGGTCGAGCTGGTGACCGCCGAAGCGCAGCAGGCTAGGGAAGAGGACGGGGAAGAGGACGCGGGCTACGAGTCCGAGAACGACGAGGAAGACGCCGAAGCGGAGCAGCTTGCGCCCCCAGCGCTTCCAGCGTGGCAAGGGCGGGGCTTGCTCTGCTTCGCCTGACGCCTCCGCGGCTGCAGCGGGGTCGGTATCGAGGCTGGGGTCGGCTAGGGGCGGAGCCTCGGCCTCGGTGGGCGCGTTCGCTTCGTCCCCCAGATCGGCCCCGGCGGGCGGCTCGGGGTCTGGGTCGCCTTTCGCTTCGGGGGCAGGGGCTCGCGCTTCCTCGGGAGGGCTGCCCTGTGCAGGCTCGGCGGCCAGGGCGGGCGCCTCGGAGTCTGGGTCGCCCTCTGCTTCGGGGGCAGGGGCTGGCGCTTCCTCGGGAGGGCTGCCCTGTGCAGGCTCGGCGGCCGGGGTGGGCGTCTGGGAGTCCGCGTCCCTCGGGGACGGATCGTGTCGCTCCTCGCTCACGAGCCACCGTCTCTGTGGAGGGCTTCGCGCCGAGCCTCGCGGGGGCCCATGGGGTCATAGCCAGCGGGCGTCAGGCCACGCGAGCGGAGCCAGGCGAAGGCTCGCGCTCGGACGCCTGTGATCGAGCTCCGGAGGAGGTAGCGGTTCTCTCGGCGGAGGAGGGCCTCCCACTCGGCCAGGCTCTGGGCGAGGTCGAGGGTGTCTCTCAGCGCGGCGGCGTCAGCTCCTAGGGCGCCGCAGCGCTCGAGGAGGAGCGCGCGACCCCAGGCGGCTTCGCTCGCCAGGAGCGCGCGCGCGGTGGTCCGCTCCATGTGCCAGCTGACCTCGGGCGGCGTCGAGAGAGCGCTTCGCCAAGCGGGCCGGACAGTGTCGAGCACGGTCGCGTCACCTGTCAGGAGCAAGCGCTCACTGAGCGGTGCGCCGGCGGCCCGAGCGAGCGCGGTCCAGCTCGAGTCTGAGGCTTCAGGGGCGGCGGCCGCGGCCAGGGCCTCTGGCGAGGGGGCTCGCTGAGGGTCGCTCGCGCTAAGGATCGGAGCCAAGCCGTCCCCTCGCTGGGCTCGGGCTTGGCGCGCGAGGTGATCGTCTGCGGCGGAGCCTGCGGGCGCACAGTCGAGGGCCAAGGCGTAACCGGCGTAGCCGGGGTCGAAGTGCGCAGGGATCAGGAGGAGGAGCCCTCGGCCCGGGGCGAGGGGCTCGAGGAGGGCGACCTCTTCCGCGACCTCTAGGAAGGCGCCTTCACCCGGCGCTGCGCGCTGGGCGACGAGTGCGACCTCGAGGTCACGCCCCGAGCGGGCGAGGCGGAGCGAGAGGCCCTCTCGGGCGGAGTCTGACTTGCCGAAGCGGTCAACCGCGAGTTCGAAGACCGTTGCAGTCTCGGGCAAGAGGGCGGCCCGGAGTCGTCCGCAAGACACGGCTCGAGGGCTGCTCGCCAAATCGGCTGCCAGGGCGGCCGCGGGCTCGTCCAGGAGCTCTCGACGGGCCCCTGCGAGGAGGTCGAGACGAGTCTCGAGGAGCCGAGGGCTGTCGCTCTTCGAGATAAGGCGGAGGTGATCCACGAGGGGGTCTCCTCGGTCGGG